>JACXTT010000083.1_pt1 | contig 136487 bp, 124 predicted proteins | sample 9270951 | NCBI WGS metagenome assembly JACXTT01 (sample SAMN15532306, study PRJNA645909) | rock metagenome | isolation source: weathered quartz diorite | place: Puerto Rico | collected 2017-06-21 | reverse complement strand
GGAAGGGCTTTGAGCGAAAGACGAGATTCGAACTCGCGACCCCGACCTTGGCAAGGTCGTGCTCTACCAACTGAGCTACTTTCGCGTTGGGAGTGCAAATATAGACAGAAAACCATATTCTGCAAGCAGAAAATTGAATTTGGCATTTTGTGTATCGCAAAAAAGTTTAAAGTGATCAATGATATTTTAATAAAATAAGGGAATAAGGCAAGCATTATAAAAAGCTTAATTTGGTATGATAGTATACCTTGTGTGGTGTTAATGTGTTGATTATCAGTTTTAAATAATTGTATCTGATGTGAATAAGTATTACAAAATTTTAGATACCTTTATATAAACCTAAATAATTGAATAAGGGCAATTTCGCCTCTGAAATTATTAAAACACGCTTCACAATACTTATGGGCTATAGTGTATAACGCATTATAGCCAGATTACTTATTGGTCAATTTTTAACTTAAACTCATATAATTATGCACTTATTATTTCAAATTTTATTAGGCGGTATTGCCGGTTGGCTCGCCGGGAAAGTGATGAAGGGGGATGGTTACGGAATTATTATAGATATTCTGTTGGGTTTGGTTGGTGGATGGATCGGTGGTGCTATTTTAGGATGGCTGGGTATTCATTGGGGAGGGAGTATCGGTTACCTGATCACTGCCTTTTTGGGTGCTGTGTTGCTGGTGTGGATATCAAGGCTCATTAAGGGTAATTCATAAGTTACTTATACAGCCGTATCGTAAAACAAACTGGCCTGGTATGAAAATACCAGGCCAGTTTGCTAATAAATCCTGGTGATACAAAATCGTTAATTTTTCTGGATGATATTAAAAGTCATTTCTTTTCTGGCTACGAAGCCCAGTTTTTGGTAAAGCTTAATGGCTGTTGCATTATCAGTACGCGAATGAAGATAGGGGATGCCTGATGCCGCTATAATCTGGCGTATATGATAATTAATAAGTGTGCCCGCGTAGCCTTTGCCATGATGATTAGGGTGAGTACACACAGCACTAACTTCTATGTAAGGCGATGGTTGTGTGCGGTATCCTGCCATTGCGATGAGCTCATTATTATGGAAGATACCTTTGTAATTTCCAAAATCAATGGTGCGCTCAGTAAAGGGCCCCGGATTGGTCATTTTGGTTAGTGAAAGCATGGCTGTTATGTGTTCATCCTTTAGGTCAATCAGTTCGTGATTTAAAGGTTCTGATGGTATTGGGCCATCAAATACCAGCTGTAATATTTTCATATTGTTCAATACTTTCCATTGTGCAGGAATAATAATTTCATCTGCCGAAACAACAGCTAAAACCCGCTGACCGGTTATCAAATTGTGCAGTGTATTAAAATTGGCAGCCGAATAATCTTCAAAACCAACAAAAGGAGCTACGTTTTCGGCGAAATATTTAACCTGGTTGCTGCCATAGGCCAAATTACTGTTTCCTGATATTAAAGCATTCCAGATAGGGTTGTCGAGCAGATGTTTCATAATATAAGTGTGATGGACAAAATTAAAAGAAATACCGGAGGCGACAGTTATCTTAGGGTAATAACAAACAGTGTTGAGTGTGCAATTTTTTTGTCCATATTTTGTTTAATATTAAATACACAACCCTATGAGCTGGTCATCAGAACAATATTCAAAATTTGAGAACGAACGAAACCGCCCTATCCGGGATCTGCTTTTTAATATCCCGATAACTCAAGTAAATACTGCTGCAGATATTGGATGCGGGCCCGGTAATTCCACGGAGCTATTACGCGTCCAATTTCCCCATGCTCAAATCACGGGCATGGATAGTTCCGAAAATATGATTGAAGCGGCCCGTAAACGTATGCCCAATATCCGTTTTGAGGTTGACGATATTTCAACATGGCGTGATCCTGGACCTTATGACGTTATCCTGGCGAATGCGGCCTTGCAATGGGTGCCCGATCACCAAACATTATTCCCTGCATTGATCAATAAACTTGCTAAAGGAGGCTGTCTGGCTGTGCAAATGCCCGATAATTTTGACGAACCCGCGCATCGCCTCATGCGTGAAACTGCCGAAAACGGGCCCTGGGCTGCTAAATTAAATCAAGCATCAAAACGAATAAAAAGGGAAACAGCCGAATGGTATTATCGTAATCTGCGCGATAGGGTGGCTACGCTGGATATCTGGCGTACAGTTTACCATCACCCACTTCAGGGTGGCGCGGCGGTAATTGTGGAGTGGTTTAAAGGAACTGGCCTACGCCCCTTTATTGAGCCGCTTGATGATGCCGAACGCAAGGCTTTTCTGGCTCAATATGAAGAAGGAATAGCTAAAGCATATCCTCAATACTCAGACGGTTCGGTATTGTTGCCATTTCCAAGATTGTTTATTGTGGCAACCGTTTGAATTTTATAAACTTATAAAGCAACAAAGCCTCCCGATAATATTATCCGGAGGCTTTGTTATTAATCGTCCCATTTAATTTTATAATCATACTTCCAGTCGACTGAGCCTAATCCGAATAGTCTGAGAAAAATAGACATCATCGTATCCCTAAACCAGGCCGAGACCGGCGTGTGCACTTTTTTATCGGTATTATGTTTTTGGGCATCGGCACGCACTTTCTCCACCCGCGATTTTCTGATAGATTGGAAATCGAAAAAAGCCTTAGGATACTCAGTTGTGGTATATTGCCTGAGTAGTTTGGCTAATATCATGGCATCTTCCAAAGCTAAGGATGCTCCCAGGCCGCTTGTGGGGCTCACCGCATGTGCAGCGTCGCCTATTAAAATGATTTTGCCTTTATGCCATTCGGGCAGACTGGGCATATCATACATAACGGTTTTGATGATATGATCTGAGTTGAGGATTAATTGCTGGACGGGTTGGTAAAAATCTTTATAATCAACAGCTAATTTGCTTTTTAGCGCCTCTGCCGAAAGATTCATTAAAGTTTGTTTAGCATCCTGCTCCGGTAATTCCAAGCTGCACCACCACATCAGTTCATCTGTAGTTTGAAAATTAAAACCAAAAAAGCCATTTAACCCAAAGGACAGGTTAAGGGCATCATGGTCATACTGTCCAAGATAATGCCAAACGGCCGATCTTTGCGTAAATCCTCCGGAGCCATAAAAGCCAGTATATTCTTCGAGGAAAGCATTGTTAAAGATGATTTTCCGCGTTGTGGAATGTATGCCGTCAGCGCCTATTAACAATCTTCCCTCTGCACTGCTGCCATCATCAAAAATAGCGGTTATTCCTTCTGCACCCTCACTGATATCCTGCAACCTTTTTTGAAAGTTTATTGTGATGCCCTGTTCAACTACTTCCTGGTAAAGTATCTGCTGCAACATTGCCCGGGAGATCATCACAAATGGTTGTCCATACTTTTTGATGGCATTGAGCTTTATCCTCGCCAGAAACTTTCCTTTGTAATTCCTGAAATTATTATAATCAAAGGTCTTTCCTGTATTGATCACCTTTTCACTCAAGCCCAACTCCTTTAATATGTTTATGCCGTTAGGAGCCAGGCCTATGCCGCCTCCTCCTTTTACCTCAGAATATGCCTCAAAAACAATTGATGGAATACCTGCTTTTTTCAAAAATAAAGCCAAGGATAGGCCCGCATAGCCAGCTCCTATAATGATTACGGGTTTATTGGTAGCTCCCATCTTATTTAACATGTTTAATGATACCATCTCCATATTGTTTTACGTCTGTCAGCAATGCATTGCCGGCGTAGTGTACATCACCCTGACCCCAGTGAGCAATACTGATTGATCTGTTGGCATACAGTTCTACATTGCCTTCTGCCATGTTTTTTATACTTAATTCATCTGCAACCATTTCCAAAGCAAATAAATTTCCTTCGCTTTGATTTTTGATGATCAGCGTACCACATTTGCCTTTAATGGTAACATTCCCAGCGCATTGGTTTAATACTTTTATTGCTGGGGCATAAATGTTCAGAGTAGTGTTGCCCGTGCTTTGTATTTTTATCTCAAGCGGATTATTCAGTGTAATCGCTTGACTACAGTTTACATTACCGCCGTCGCAGCGTATATAAAGGGTGTCTATCTGGCGTAAATAAACCTTGATGTTGCAACTGGTAAAAGATGGCCTCCTGAATTTTGCTTCGGAGAATATATAGAGAGTACGACCCGAATTAACTGCTTCAAAATAGTCAAGCAAATTTTCGTCGGTCTCTATTATTACTTTTTCTTCATCAGATGGTACCAATTCTATCAGTCCTTTTGCTGCCAGGTGAAGCCTGATAAATGAGCTTACCGGTATCTCTTTAGAAACTATGTTCCCATTTCCTTTTATTTCAATCATTTGTCTTAATTTTTTAAAATTCATTTTTGATTACTATACCCGGCGTCAGTAACAAGAAGTACTTTTCTGTATCTTACTATTGATTACCATGGTTTGATCAGTTTTTGTATTACAAAGATGCCCGTAACCCGGTAATAGCCAGTTACATCAAAAGGAGTATGATTTATATAATACGGAGTAATGCCATTTGAATTAAAAGACGCGGCCAGTAATGATATGCTGTATATCCATCCTCTTGATGAGGCTGGCTTTAATATGGATGAGCTAAAAACAGAATTGGTTAATTTGAATTTACCATTTGGCGATATGCAAACGCGTATCTGGATATTTAATGGTATCCGGATGAGTTATTCTGAATCTGTTTTCAGCGAGCAGTTTACGTTGGATTGGCGGGGTGATATGAAAATGGTGACCATGTACTTTAGCCTGAAAGGTAAATTGCTTTTGGTAGATAAACACCTGAACAAGCAATTTGAACTGAACACCAATCAACATAATCTTTTTTATGGCAAAGAGGCAGAAGGTAAGATGAAGGTAGAGGAGTTAAAAATGCGATCGTTCATGATCCAGTTTACCGAAGACGCTTTCCTTGACATCACCCGCGATGGTAACGATACACTGAAAAGATTTGCTGATAAAATATTAAAGGGAGAGCCGACCGCGCTATCTGCAGATAATTTAAATATCAACCTGGCTATTCAAAGCTGCATCCATGCTGCCATCAACTGTAAATTTACCGACTCTTTAAAAAAGATGTTTTTGTTTTCCAAAGCCATCGAAATATTGGTTTTACAAGCCGAATCTTATAATCAGCTGCTTAGCCCGATAAAAATATACGCTAAAACAGATTATGATAAGGAACGTCTGGTTTATGCCCGCGATTATCTAATACAACATATGGAAGTGCCGCCAAGCTTAACGCAATTAGCTCGTGTGGCGGGTATCAACGAGTATAAGTTAAAGAGGGGTTTTAAGGAGATGTTCGGCACTACTGTATTCAGTTACTTGGCCGAAAGTCGCCTGGAACTGGCCAAGATTGATTTGCTAGAGGCACGGAAATCAGTTACGGAGATTGCATTTGAATTAGGTTATTCTTCCGTTCAGCATTTTAGTGCTGCTTTTAAAAAGAAATTCAACGTGGCACCAAGCCAGTTAAGGTAATATAACACCCCATAAACCACAAGGCCCGATATAATATCGGGCCTTGTGGTAGGCAGAACAGAAAAGTTATTCTGATCGTTAAAAAAATATTACAGTGATTCGGTATACTTCTTGAAATTATCAAGAATAGCCTGCCATCCTCCGCGCTGCATTTCGATAGGGTTTGTATTTTCAGGATCAAAGGTTTCAATTACTTTAGTACTGTTGTCCTGATCTTCAAAAATGATGGAAACCTTTCTGCCGTCGCCAACAGTATATTCAATAAGGCGATTATCTTCTACAGCGGTGTAAATACCTCCAAAATCAAAACTAAAGCTGCCGTCCTTTGCTGCCATAGTGGTTGTGAAGCTTCCATCCACGCGCAGATCGTTATCTGCATAAGGTGCATGCCAATCATCAGATGCCTGGCACCATTGGGTAATATGCTCGGGTTTTGTCCATGATGCCCAAACTTTTGCTACAGGAGCATTTACAATGCTCTCTACGGTTATTGCTGTGTTATTTGCTGTTTCCATTTTTAATTGCTGTTTTGTTTTGATAAAATAAAGGTAGGGCAACATATTCAAAAACGCAGGGGGCAATCACGACAATTATAGGGGTGGGGATTGCTACGCTTAAAAAATGAGCAGCTGATAGGAGGGATGTTTCGTTAACTGATTATGCCTCTTCAGTGAATATTTTATTTATATTTAGTGATGGTCCGATTGAATAAGTCGCGTTTATTCCCCCTCATTATTATTGTTCCGTTTCTTAAGGTAAGTGGCATGGCTATTTTCCCTTTTATCCTAGTAAAACACCGGGATTTAAAAAATGATGCCCAATTGATCAGGCATGAAGTCATTCATTTAAGGCAGGAACTGGAGTTACTGATATTGCCTTTTTATATACTATACCTGATTAACTATTTGATCAATATAATCAGATATCGTAATCGCGAGAAAGCTTACTTGAATATCATTTTTGAACGCGAAGCATATACACATGAAGCTGATAATGATTATTTAAAGCAACGAAAGTTTTGGGGCTGGTTAAAGTTCATAAAGCTTTAAATTAGATTGTATTAGCTGCTTTTTTTGATGTGTTCAGCAATATATGCTGCATCCGCGCCCACACCACCTACCAGGCTCGAGGTTGAATTATATTGAAAAGGCATCCCAATAAAATAAAGACCTTTTTGATCAGGTACAATTCCCCGGGGTGCAATGGGCCATCCGTTTTCCTTTTTAAAATAAAAATTGATCCATGAAAAATCAGGTTGGTAGCCTGTACACCATATTACAATGTCAGGATAAACTATTTCCCCATTTTCCAACTCTGGAAAACCATTATTTAGCCTTACCACGCGTGGTTTACGGATAACCGCAGATTGATCAAGGCGGGCAAATAATAGCGGGGATACTGCCCCTCCTTTAAGATAGCCAATCCTCATCTTTCTGCCTAAAGAATTACGGATAGTTAAAATATTTTTAAAGATCCACCAGGACAAGCCCCCAATCTTAAAAAGAAAAGCCGGTAAAACGGTTGTTGGCATACCGGCAAGGGTAGGTTTCCGACTGGCTGGTATCTCCAATGCGATTTCAATACCAGAAGTAGCTGATCCAACTATAAGTACCTCTCCATCTGGTAAGGATGCTATGTTTTTATAGTTTGATGAATGGATTTGAAATATCTTTTTATTAAGCTCTTCCGCAAACGGAGGGATTTTAGCAGCATGGTTTGCCCCAGTGGCGATTACTACATATTTACAATTAATTGTTCCGGATGTAGTAATCAGGGTATAGCCCGATCGTGTTTTATCCAGTCGTGATACACGTGTGTTCAATAGGATGGGTAGTTTTAATTTGGCAGCGTATGATTCAAGATAATCTGCCATGTTGTTTTTAGAGGTACGACCCGAGGTTTCGAATTCATTTAATAATCCCGGAAGTTGATTATGAATTTTAGGAGTAAATAATTTTAACGAATCCCACCTTTTACGCCAGGAGTTGCCTATTTGCTCTTCTCCATCAATAATCAAGAAATCACGTTGTTGTTCTTTCAGATGGTATCCCATGGCTAAGCCAGCCTGTCCGCCCCCAATAACAACCGTATCATATACCATTATCTTGTCTTTCATAAAATCTTCTTACTCTTTTAAATGAACGGGGCAAAATTGTATTAAAATAGAGCAAGCGACAATCACGGAAAATGATGATTTTTAACCGCAATGATGAAAGATGCAGGGAAGTTTGCAGAGAAAGACGGGACCGGATTATGAGATCCTGGCGGTGCGACTGATTAGTTCGGCAGAGTTTTTTACTTTTAATTTTTCCAATAAATGCCTGCGATGGGTTTCAACTGTATTGTTACTGATAAAAAGCTTGTCGGAAATTTGTTTTGATGAAAATCCTTCCCCAATACATTTTAAAACTTCTTTTTCTCTTTTGGTCAAAACATCCAGATCTGGATAATACTGATCAACCAAAGTTTGATCGATACCTGGTTTGTTTTTAGATTCGAGTAATTTGGCCCAGGCTTTTACCATGACGCTTTCCTGTTCCTTTTTAATACGAAACTGCTCCAGGCTAAACTGATAGTCATTTTTTTGTTTGGTGATATCGGTGATTTTACCAACGGATTTAGTTAGGCACGGAGGCTGTTTATCAACAAGAAGCATTTTTGTTTCCCGTATCCATAGGTAACTCTTATCCTTCATCCTAAATCTGTATTCCAATATTTGTTTGTATTTTTTTTTACCAGGAATAATGCGGTGGTATTCATCAACCAGATGAAAAAAATCAACGTATTCTGCCAGCACTCTTTCAACATCATCAGGGTGTATAAGTGATACCCAAAGATCAAAGCCCTTGGTTTTAAAGTGATTTTCATTTAAGCCGATTTCGTTTACCAGGGGGCCTTGCAAGTAACAAAGTGTATTAGTAGGGCAATCAATAACAAAAAATGCGCTATCGCCATCACTCAATTTGGTTTTAAAAAAGCTCTGGGGTATCTCGAAACCAGGGCCCAGGAAGGCCGGTAGTTCTTCTGAAAAATTATTCATAAATAAAACTAAGATTTGATTTTTTCAATTCAGACCATGGATGCTTTATGATCAAATATATTGGTTAACCAAAATTGGCGTTTTATGTTTGCGAGACAAAGTTAGGTATTTGGTTGTCAAATTTTATAATCAGTTAACCATAAGAAGGCAATTGGAAGGGGATAAGAATCTGGTTTAAAGGGTATAAATAAAAAGAGCCATCGTTTTAAACGATGGCTCTTTTTATTTATATCACTGGAAATTATCCATGACGCTGATGAGAAATTTGCCTGCTGGCTCTGTTTTGTTGATGATTGATTTGCCTGTGCTGTTGGGCGGTCAATCGCCCGTCATTGGCACGCCTGTCGGCGTTGATATTGCGATTAATATTTTGTTCACGATTCTCGGTCCTTGCAGCTTGCCTGGCATTCATTTGTCCGTTGCGGATTCCCTGAGCTATTCTTTGTTGTTGATTAGCTCTTCTTTGCCCAACTTCATTGTTGCCATAATTGGCATTGTTAGCATTATGCTTATCTGCATCAATGGCATTGCTTAGTTTGTTTTGCTGGTTATTAACCTGGTTGCGTTCTTGTCCGGTTAAATGCCCACCATTATCAGCCCTGTCTGTGCGAACTTCTTTGTTGAGGTTAGCTTCACGATTCTCGAGATTTTTGGTTTTACCGGCATTTAACTTGCCAGACGATATACCATTGGCAATACGGCCTTGTTGATTAAAGCTACGTCCGTTTACTCTATTCATAGCAGTAGTTCCCGGCGCGCCATGATTAACAGATGCAAACTGATTATGATCACGGCTGGCGGTTTGCTGATGATCCATCTGATTTGACGTAGGCTGTATGTGATTTTCATTCATAGCCCTGCGTTCCTGCTCATTTGGATTTGCATTAACTCCTCCAGGTCCATTAAAGCTGGTACGGTTATTTATAGTAGTATTATTATTGATCACCGTTTTGTTTACATAAGTATTATGTATCACGGTAGTGTTTACATTAGCTACAGCTGTATTATATCTAAATACATTACCTGCCCAAACACCGCCGCCAAAGCCAACACCGCCATAACCAAAGCCATAATTAACACCACCATAAAAGCCTACGTGAGGCCCCCAGTAGCCCGCATGAAAACCATAAACGCCACCTGCATAGCCCCAATATGCGGGAGTCCATAATACGCCTACGTGTGGTGGCCTAACCCAAACACCAGGTACCCAATAGTAACCATCCGGATCTGCATAAGCCCAATAACCGGGTGTCCAGATGTAGCCATCGCCAGGGCAAACCGGTTGTGTATAAACGGGTAAAGCTGGTGGCGCAATACGTGCTGATATACTAATACCTACACTTACCTGTGCATAAACCTGCTGCATTACAATGGTAAAGGCTGCAAGTAAAACAAAGCTTTTTAATATCTTTTTCATAGTTTGTTTTTTTCATAGAGACGGTTATAGGTTAAGAAGGTTTAATGAATAACCCTTTTTAATTTGGAAGGTAACTCGTGTGAGATTGAAAATCCGTCCGACTATTTTTATTCGCCTGGCCGATCCGGCAGAAACTATTGAAAAAGAATATTATTTAATTTGTTGCCAATAAGAATATTTCCCCGCTGGCCGGTAAAAGATTATCAGTACTGTTTGTAAAATAAAGCCGTATGATTATAGAACGGGAATGTTTCTGTAACATATAAATAGTTTTACCATCTAATTATTAAACCTAACTATGAATTCACAAACTACAACGTCTAACAAATTTCAGGATTTTAAAATCAATACAAGGATTAAGCTGTCTGCTTTATGGATCGCTGTGATGTTACTTTACGTTTATGGAGATGTTTTTTCCATGTTTATTCCTGAAAGATTGAAAGGATTACTGGAGGGGGATAGCGGGGCAGGCGCTACTACTCCTGCGGTCTTGATGGCCTATACATTGGTAGTTGCAATTCCTATAAGCCTGGTGTTAATATCATTAGTACTAAAGCCTGCAATAACGCGTCTGCTTAATATCATCATCGGGATTATATATACATTAATTCAATTGCTTACAGTAACCATGCTTACCCCTTTGAAACCAATGTGGTACTTTTATATATTACTCGGGGTATTGGAAAGTGTAGTTACCATCATGATCATATGGCATGCCTGGCGCTGGCCTAAACAAAATACGGTTGAACATTAATTTGTTAATCTTACTGCAGAATAAGCTAAACGCAGCTGAAGGGCAAAAACGATACTGCCAACTTTCTGCCAAATCCTAAAATTGGGGTTTGTTTCTTATATTTGGTTGTTGTTTTTTCAAACAAATGCACCCACTTATACAACACATTCAAAAAATCACCTCCGATTCCGGGGTAGACGGAGATGCCATATTACCCTTTTTTGAAACCAAAATATTTAAGAAAAAAGACATTTTACAGGAAGAGGACAAGCGTTGTTTGTGGTATTTTTTTATAATAAAAGGATGTCTTCGTTTATATTTTACAGATTATAATGGAGTAGAACAAACCATGCAATTTGCATTGGAAAACTGGTGGATGACAGATTTGAACGCTTTTCGGTCCGGGCAGAGATCAGGATATACCATCCAGGCGCTGGAAGCAACGGAGGTGCTGGCCATTACCGCCGCAAACTATGAATTGCTCATGACAAAATTCCCCATCACCGAGAGCTATTTCCGATTGATATACGAGCGGGCTTATGCTGCCTCTTTGCTCCGCATCCGGATGATCTCCCGGATGCCTAAGGATGAATTTTATGAGTTGTTTCAATCCAGGTATCCCGAATTTATTCAACGGATCCCACAAAAAGTTTTGGCCTCTTTTTTGGGCTTTACACCTGAGTACCTAAGCGAATTACGAAAACATAAAGTAAAGGGAAAAAATAATTCATGACCGAACAATTGTACAACCATATCCAAAAACTTGTTCCTGTTTTTGCTGCAGGGCAGGAAAAAATAGCATCATTCTTCCAAACAAAGCAGGTGAAAAAAGGGGAGTTGCTTTTGCACGAAAACGAGATTTGCAACACTATTTATTTTGTTAATGAAGGGTGCTTGTACTTATTTTATGATGATAATGAAGAAAAACAAGTTGTACATTTTGCGCTGGAAAACTGGTGGATAACCGACTATAAAACATTCCCAGATGGCAGACCTGCTGTTTATTCAATTGCAGCGATAGAAGATTCGGAAATTACCATGATAAGCAGGAAAAACTACGAAACACTGTTGTTGCAATATCCCTTACTGGCGTTATATTTCAATAAAATTCATGAGCGGGCCTATGGAGCGGCCTTATTGAAGCAGAAAACATTTGCTACCGTATCCAAAAAAGATTTCTATTGCTATTTCAGAGATACTTATCCGGAACTGATCCAAAGAATACCTGATACCATTTTTGCCAGCTATATGGGTGTTTCGATGAAAGCCTTAAAGACTTACCAAGACCTTTATGTTTCTTAAACCAGCTTAAGTTTTCGCGGCAACGCTATTTTCATCTTTGTAATATATAATTAACCTTAAATATTACAGGTCATGAAGATAGTAGTTATCGGCGGTACCGGCCTTATCGGTAGTCAAACAGTTAAACAATTACAACAAAGCGGGCATGAAGTAATTGCCGCTTCGCCAAACAACGGTGTCAATACCCTAACCGGCGAAGGCTTAAAAGAAGTGTTACAAGGTGCAAACGTTGTGATAGATGTATCTAACTCACCATCTTTTGAAGATGTTCCGGTGATGAATTTTTTCAAAACAGCCAACGAAAATCTGTTACCTGCAGAAAAAGCAGCAGGGGTACAGCATCATATCGCTTTATCGGTAGTGGGGACTCAAAAATTACAGGCCAGCGGTTATTTTCGTGCAAAACAAGTGCAGGAGGATATGATCAAAGCATCAGGTATCCCTTATACCATTGTGCATGCTACGCAGTTTTTTGAATTTGCCGGAGGCATTGTTCAAATGGGTATGGTGCACGGGAATGTAATACTTCCGGCAGCCAATATCCAGCCCATCGCGAGCAAAGATGTTGCGGCTTTTATGGCCAAAACAGCATTAGAAAAACCCGCCAACAAGATACTGGAAATAGGCGGCCCCGAAAAATATGATATGGCAGCATGGATAAAACAATATCTGCAGGCAACTCATAAAAACAACGAAGTAACATCTGATGCACAAGCTCTGTATTCAGGAGCACCAATTACTGCTGATACCATAGTGCCGGAAAACGCTGTTTTCCTGGGCCAAACACATTACGCCGGATGGATAGCAATGCCCGAAAACCAGCAGTAACAGCGTAATCTAAATATCAAATGATCAATTTTAAAAAGTTAAAAAAATGAATAGTGAACAATTAATTGAATTAACTAAAGAGCTCATTTATGAAGCTACGCATTTTAATGTACCCTACGTAAAGCAAATTTATGCAGATAATTTGCTGATAGTTAAAGTTGATAAAAATGGTGTAGTTGATACGATGAACAAAGAGCAACTTGTTGGGTTTGTTCAGGGAAATAAGGATTCAAATACACCGCCGCTTTCTACCAAAGCCGAGTTTCATTACGCTGTTTGTGATGAAAATATGGGTATGGTGATCCTCACCCGTGATCTGGAACAGGATGGACCGTCTGGAAGAAAGTATATTACACTGATCTGGGAATATTTGTCAGGAAGATGGCAGGTTGTCAAAGAATCATTCGTGCCACGTAACTAATAGAAAACGCCCGATACAACTGTTGTATCGGGCGTTACTGCTATTTCTCTGGAGGCATCGTTCTCTTAAATAATCCAGGATAGGCGATCACCATCCCATCGTTGTCAATTTCTATTATAGCTTCAAAGTTTTTCTCTGTTTTCTAAATGAAGTCCGTTTTTAGATAATGAATGAGTAGCAGTTAAATGCTTTTTGTATCAGGGTAGATTGATTTTAGTGTGTCTCACAATAAAAACATAAAATCATGCCTAAAACGAAATCAATTAGAGTACTAAAAGCACTTGCCTTAGCAGTACTGGCAACCTTAACCATGTGTTGTAAAAAGAACAAAGATGCTATTGCGAATGAGCCATGCGGTATCGGCGCAAATCATCATCCCAACAGCAGTAAGTATCAACGCATAATTGATAAATTTATGGAAGCTGGCGCGTCTGGAGTCAGTGTAACTGTTATTTCACCCCAGGGTACCTGGTCCGGAACCGGTGGTAAGGCCGATGTGCAGAACAATATTAATTTAACACCTTGTAATACTTTACGTGTTGGTAGTATGTCAAAAATGTTTACTGCCGCGACTGTTTTAAAACTACAGGAAGCAGGTGTTTTAAAAATAACAGATAAAATAAACAAGTATATCCCCAGAAGCATCACCGATCACATTGCCAACGCAAATGATGTAACTATTGAACAGTGTATGGATCATAGATCTGGAATTACAGATTATTTAACGGCAAGTACCATAAGCGCCATACTCAATTTATCAATCGTTAAAAATTCTGCGGAAGATAATCTAAAACTGATTTACGGAAAAAGTGCCGATTTCCCGCCAGGGGAAAATATGGTATATTCCAACTCCAACTATCTCTTGCTTTCGGAAGTAATAAAGTACGCAACGGGTAAAAAAGCCTATGATGTAGTAACAGAAAAAGTAATTACTCCACTTCAACTTCAAAATACATTTGCCAGTACCACGGTACACAATACACTTTCAAAATCATATTATGATGTTGACAATAATGGGATCATGAAGGATGTAACCAATTTAGATAATAATGCCGTGGGCGGAGAAGACGAATTAGATGGAGGGATTATTTCTAATTCATACGATGTAGCTAAGTTTTTAGAGGCTTTGCTAACAGGTAAGGTTATTTCACAACAATCGTTGGCCCAGATGGAAACATTTTATGATATACCGCCAAGCCAGTTGCCTTTGGATCTGAGATATTATAAACAGTATGGTTTGGGCTTAATGAAAGCAGAAACCGATCAGGGGACTGTGATAGGGCATGATGGCCATGTGTATGGTTTTATAGGAAAAGCATTTTATTTCCCGGAACAAAAAATTACAATGGTTATACTGCTGAATGGGTTTTCCAACAAAGTTCAGGCTGTGCTTGATGCCAAAGAAACATTTAACTATTTATTTTGATTGCTGGTAGGGTTATCGCGGTACTATTTTGGGTATAAAAACAAAATCCCCGATACGCCAGTATCGGGGATTTGTACTCAGAGCGGGAAGAGAACTGTGCTTGTAGTTATCTGTACATCAGTTACTTATGATTTTATTTTAACAGGTGCCACGAATGACGCACGATATTAAAATGCTGTTTCAGAACCAAGTATTTCAAAGCTTTTTGCCTGCATCATATTGTTACATCATGCTAGAAACAAAGTATTTCCATTGTTGATCCAAAGATAAGGATATTATGTATCACTTTTAATCAAGTATCCTTTTTAGCAATTTCATGTCGTTACTTATTTTTCTATCCAGGATTTTAGCATAGTGCTGTGTTTGTTTTATTGACTTATGCCCAAGCATCTTTGATACAGTTTCTATAGGGACACCATTATTTAAAGTGATGGTAGTAGCAAAAGTATGACGGGCGGTGTGAAATGTTAAAGTCTTGGCCAATCCACAAATATCGGCTATCTCTTTTAAGTAAGCATTCATTTTTTGATTGGTCAATACCGGCAAAATATAACCGGTATTTTTACATCTTGGATGATCTGCATATTTGTTAATTAATGAAAGTGGCTTTGGTAAAAGAGGAAACTTTGAGAGTACTGTGGTTTTTTGTCGTTGAATAACCACCCAGGGCTGATCATCAATTCCATCGACAATTTGAGTCCATCGCAAGCTTTTAATATCACAGTAGCTTAATCCTGTATAGCAACCGAATAGAAAAATATCTTTAACTCTATTTAGCCGGTCTATTTCAAAGTGTTTATCGTCTATGGTTTTCAGCTCTTGCTTTGTCAATGCAGTTCTGGTTACGTCATCTTTGATGAGTATTAAGTCACTAAAAGGATCAGTTTTTAACCATCCTTTTCTGACAGATTCCATGACGATTTTCTTGACATTGCTGAAATATTTGATCGCTGAATTATTTGCGCAATTATTAATGGCTCTTAACCAGTAAAGAAAATCAGAAGCGAATTCATAGTTAAGCTGATGAATGCTTAAATCATCTGTGCTATACCTCCAGTTAATAAAATTCTTGACATGCTTATAAGTGGTTTGGTATCGTTGAAGTGTTCTTGACGAAAAACCTTTATCAATTAATGACTTCATCCGTTTATTATGAACATCAATTAGCTCCAACAGCATCCGTTTTTCAGTTCTGCTGGTAACTAAATTAATCAAAACTTCAGTCGTTATCTTTTTATCTGTTTCAATCAGAAATGATCGGGCCTGATGGATTTTTAAGGTGAGGGTTTTAAGATAGTTATTAAGTTCTTTGGCATCATCTTCAAAGCCTATTGCCCTCCCTTCGACTTTATTCCATCTTTCTGACAACCATTTTCGTTTTATTGATAGCTGCCGTGAAATGCCATTTACTGTGATTTTCAGATAAACGTACTTGTACGTTAAATTTTGATTTTTTGTAGGTTTTAAGAATAATGAGATTCCGAGACTTTTTTCCAACATGATTATTAGCGATATAATTATTTTGAGGTGGTCAATTATTAATTAATCGCAGACTTCAGTATGATAAGACAGGCTTCAGTTAAAAAATGCCGAACTCAACTAATTCTCGTCTCACTTCCAAATTTATCTTCCAATCATCATTGATGATATTCCCTATCAGTTACCGCATCCAACCAAACCGTTTCACCCTTTTCTCTTCCGGTTATAGCTACCTGAACAAAAGCGGTATCCGCACTTGCTCCGTGCCAATGAGGAATATTGGGTGGACACTTTATTACGTCGCCTTTATGAAGTATTTTTTTCGGTTGCCCTTTTTCCTGATAATAGCCAACACCATCAATTACTAACAATATTTGTCCTGCCGGATGTAAATGCCATTTGCTCCTGGCTCCGGGCTCAAAAGTTACATTGCCAACTGATATAGCGTTAAGGCTATCTGCATCCACCAGCATTTGCAGGTAAGCTGTTCCTGTAAAATTGCTGTTCGTTATTTTTTTACCTTGTGGAAAAACGAGTGCATTTCTTTCTTTTGTCTCTTCTGTTTTCTGATCGCCGTTGCAAGCTGCAAAAAAGATAGTTATAAGGGGCAGGATATATTTTAAATTACACTTCATCATTCTTCAAAATTTTAAAGGTTGACTTTATAAAAATTCACCAGTTTATTTACAGCCTGTGATACATATTCGGGTTTCCAGTAAGTTTGAATATGCGTAGCTCCTTCAATTAAAAATAACTCCTTATTTTTTGCGTTGGTTGCTTTGCTAAATGCTTCATCTGTCATATACTTTGTATCAGCTTTGCTTCCAGCCATCATCAAAAGGGGTTGATCGATCAGATCCATATTGGTGGTGGCGTCCCAGGTCATTAAGTCGAGGAGGCTGCTCATGGTGTATAAGAAGGTTGAATTTGGATGTGCATGGGTTCTAAAATAATACTCGTAACCTTCACGATATAGATCGGTTGAGATTTTGGCAATTTCCGCTTCTGTCAGATTTGGGTTTGCTTCACCTGCATAAATTATTTTACCGCCGGCTGCTTCCTGTGTACGGGCATCCGAAGCTTTTTGCAAGCGCTCCTGAATAGTGCTTAATTGAGAATTCTGAAAGCCATTACGTCTTACCTCGCCGGAGTTGAACATACTCAGTGTTGCAACGGCTTTAAACCGTTTGTCAGACTGGGCAGCTTTTACGGTATAACCACCGCCACCACAAATGCCTAAAACACCTAAACGCTTTGCATCAACCCCTGCGTACTGCGCAATAAAGTCAGCCATGCCATGAATATCTTCAATACGGTATGCCGGTTTATCTGTATGACGGGGCTCTCCGCCGCTTGCTCCCTGATAGGCTGCGTCGGCAGCAATGGCTATATAGCCTGCCTCTGCCAAACGTTGTGCATATAACCCGGCTGTTTGCTCTTTTATACCGCCGTTCGGGTGTGCTACCACTATTGCCGGGTATTTCTTTGACGCATCGTAGCCTGCAGGTGTGTAAACATTGGCCGCTATATCAATCCCGTTCAATTTATAGGTTACCGGATGGATATTTACTTTTCCCTTTATATTTTCTGTAATCGCATCCTCATAAACCAATCCAAAGGGATTTTGGGGTCTGGTTTGAGCTGAAGATATTATAGTCATCGTCATAAAAATTGCTATTAGAATCAATGTTGTCTGTTTCATTTTACTGTATTTTAAAGTTATTTCCTGTTTCCAAGCACCTCATCCAATACAACCCGGGTTGCATTTGCTTCCTTTTTGCCGACAGTTGATTTTATTATATTTACGAATTGCTGTAATTGCGCCAATGTTAAACCCTCATTAAGACAAATATTCAGATGCGAACGCAGCATAGGCCCTACACCGCCAATAGTGCTAAGTACCGAAACGGTAACCAGTTCTCTCTCGGAATAGGTTAAAACATCCCTTTCAAAAATATCTGCAAACAAATGTTCTTTCAGAAAGGTGTCTATTATTGGCGCAAAAGCCGAATAACCTGTCAATGTATCGGGTTGAGGCGTTTTGGTGAGCTCTCCTAAGATCTTTTTCCCCCGCTCATATTTGCTATCTTTTTCATTGCGAGGTGATACCTCGTTTCCTGTTTTATCATGGATGCCTATGGCTTTACGTTTATCAAGGACTTCCATAAAAGTTTGTAATCCCCGAATGCTACGGGGAAATCCGCAATAGGCATACAGATGTACTAAAACTTCTTTTATTTCATTCACGGTAAGGCCTGCTTCGAGGCCAGTATCCAGCACTGCTTTTAGCCTGGATAAATCGCCTTTAGCCGTTAATGCAGCAATAGAAACAATGCTTTGTTCCTTTAGGCTTAATCCACCTTGGTTTGTGTTCACGTTGTTTTGCGCTTTCAGATTATAGGTAAAACAAAAAATTGGTAGTAATAATGTTAGAATTGCATTTGCTTTAATCCTTTTCATTGTAATATTTTGATTTTACGCAACCATTTTTTTACTTCTTTTTCGGTTTCAGTTTCTTTATCGCCGGTAATGGCAAGAAAAATACCGTCCCTTTCTGAACCGCCTTTGATAGTAAAACCATCCAATAATTCACTCTTCGGGCATAGCTCTCTTACCGTTTGAAATGTACTGCCTATTCCATAACCGCCATTTGTATTAAACGGAATTACTTTTTTACCGCTTAAATTGTATTGGTGCAAAAAACTTTTCATTGGTGGCGGCAACTGCATTCCCCAGGTCGGAAAGCCCACAAACACCACATCATATTTTTCAATGCTGTCGATCTTTGTTTTCAATAGGGGCAAAAATCCTGTCGCATTTTCGTTAGTTACCTGATTTACGGTTGTCTGATAATTTTCGGGATATGGTGTTTGCAACTCCAATGCTACCAATGTCCCACCTACATTTTTTTGAATGATTTGAGCTAATGCTTTGGTGTTGTTGGTTCGGGACAAATACACAATCAATATTTTGGGGGATGACATAGATTGGGCCTTTGAACAACCGGATAATATGGATAAACCGATTACTATACAGAATACAATAGCTCGTCTTATATCAAGCTTCATTCGTTATTGCTTACTATTATTGTTATTCATTTTAACCGGACGAAGCAGATGTGAAAAAGTAAGTGAACCCATCTTCCATACCCCGTTTTCTTTGATATATACTTCTGTCACCATAAAAGGATTGGTAACGGTATTGCCGCCAACCACTGCTTCCAGATCAATATCATTTAAGAGTATGGCCGTGTTATCCATAATGTTCACTATAACAGAATACACTTCAGCCTTCTTGTACCAAATACCTCCGCTTTTTATAGTATTAAGCTCGGGCTGTTTACCCCAGCTCCCGCCCATGTGAACAAACATGGCTTTATCATCAAACAGCACATTTAAAGAATCTACGTTTTTGTCAGCCATCCAATTCCATTTCTGTTTGGAAAGGTTGATGATTGCCTGTTGTTCAGGTGTATTATTTGTAGCCGTTTTAATGGTTTCGCTTGGTGGCTGCTGTGCGTAGGACGCTTGCACAAACATTATCGTTAAAAATAGTCCGATGCTTAATGCTTTCATACAGATAATTATTTATAGTTTTTAATGAGCAAGTTTTATTTATCCAGTCCTTTTTCTTTTAACCAGGCTGCAATTAAGTTTGCTATTTCTTTATTATTTAAATCTGACATGATGAAATGTGTATTACCCTTTATACCTACTTCGGGTAAGTAAACAATAGTAACATCACCGCCGTGAGCATTTACAATCTTTGCCCATTGCCTTGCAGTAGCAAGCACAGTTCGCCAAAAATTTAGCGAAGCAGCATTGGTTTCTTCTTTCGGAATGTTATCGCCGAAATACACAATAATGGGAATTTTGGTCAGTTTCATAAATTCCTGGAGCGGCACACCTTTTCCGCCACGATTGCCTGCGGGTGCTTCTCCTTCTGGAAAAGCAAACCCACCTGGCTCAATGGCAATAACCCCTTTAACACGACTATTTTTTATGGCAGTTTTCCAACCTGGTGCACCGCCTGCAGAATGCGTAAACAGAATGCCATCCCCCGATTTATCAAACACTGCCGACATTGCGCTTACAATCGTTGCTTCATCTACATTGCCTGTATTCGGGGTCATCATACGAAAAAACTTATCCAGCGATAAACTGTCTTTTGGAAACTGAACGCCATCATAAAAGTTAGGATATTGCCCGATACGGAATTGCGTAAACCAGGTCTGGTCATCTGGTGTAGCTGTAATTTGTACTGGTTTTGTGGTTTGTCCTGCATCGCCACGCCCTGGCTGATCAACAAGATATACACTATAACCCTTTCGTAAAAACATATCGGCGAAGCCTTCCCGTCCGTCAGCGGTAGTTTGCCAGGAGCGTTTAGATTGCCCGTAGCCGTGCAGGAACACCATTGAGTTGTGTTTTGCATTTACGGGAATTTGGTAAAATATATCCGCATGGTCTCCGTGCCGTGTTTGCCCGCCCTGTGCCTCATACCATGGTTTGAGCGGGTCAAATGTACCCTCACTTTTAACCACCGTACCGCCTGCCGAAAATGCCCCCTGCTCTTTAATAACCAAATTGCCTTTACTGTTTTCTTTTGTTGTAGCACACGATGAAACGGAGATGACAACAGTACACATGAACAGGGCATTCAACAATATTTTGCTATTGCCTTTTTGATTGCCGGGCTCAATTTTCTTGCTCATTTTTAGCATGTTTATTTTTTACTTTTCTATTTGCCAACCCTCGCCTGTAATTGTGCAGGATACCGTTCCCCTGAAATTTTGATGGTTTCCAGTTCCGCATTTATTCTGCTTAATTCATCAGCGGACAATAATAGATTTGCTCCGCCAATGTTTTCCTGCAAGCGGTTTAATTTTGTTGTACCGGGTATGGGAACTATCCAGGGCTTTTGAGCTAATAGCCAGGCCAATGCAACCTGTGCCGGAGTCGCGTTATTATTGTGTGCAATTGTATTCACCAAATTCAGCAATCCCTGATTGGCGGCGATGTGTTCGGGTTGAAAACGTGGCACAATGTTTCTGAAATCATCTTTATCAAATTTTGTGTCTTTAGTTATTGCGCCTGTCAAAAAGCCTTTGCCTAAAGGGCTGAACGGAACAAAGCCAATACCCAATTCCTCTAATGTGGGTATGATTTCTTTTTCGGGTTCACGGAAAAACATAGAATACTCGCTTTGCAATGCGGCAACGGGCTGTACGGCGTGTGCCTTACATATAGTTTCTACACCTGCTTCCGATAAACCGAAATGTTTTACTTTTCCCTCTTTTATTAATTCTTTTACCGTTCCTGCAACTTCTTCAATCGGTACATTGGTGTCAACCCGGTGCTGATAGAGCAAATCAATATAATCGGTTTTGAGTCTTTTTAGTGCCGCTTCTGTAACCGATTTGATAGTTTCGGGGCGGCTATCCATTCCCAAATCGGGCTTACCGTCTTTAAACCCAAATTTGGTTGCTATAACTACTTCGCTGCGGAACGGGGCAAGAGCTTCTCCTAACAGTTCTTCGTTGGCGAAAGGTCCATAGGCTTCTGCTGTATCAAAAAAGGTAATACCGCTTTCGACTGCCGCATGAATCAGTTTTATTGCATCACTTTTATCTGTTGCCGGGCCATAACCAAAGCTCAGGCCCATGCAGCCTAAACCCAGTGCGGATACCTCTAATTCGCTTTTCCCTAATTGTCTCTTTTCCATATTCTTCTTTTGGTAGGTATTAGTATTAGTTATTCAGTTTACGTTCTCCGAGCCATTTTACCATTTTTGGATCGCGGTGGTCAAAAAAGCTGCTGGTATTAGTATCCAGCGTTTTGATCCTTTCCATTTCTTCGGAGGTAAGTTCAAAATCAAGACTGTTCAGGTTTTCTGCCATTCGTTCTTTACGAACGGACTTTGGTATCGCAACAACGCCTCTTTGTGTTAACCAGCGCAGCACCACCTGGGCGATTGATTTATTATATTTATCACCAATAGCTTTCAGTAACTCGTTCTTGAACAGGTCATTTCTACCTTCGGCAAAAGGCCCCCATGATTCTACCTGTACGTTATTATCCATCATGAATTGCTGTTCGTTATTTTGCTGATGAAAAGGATGTGTTTCAACCTGGTTAACAGCCGGAATGATTTCGTTGTGGATGATCAGATCAATCAATCTGTCGGGGTGAAAATTACTTACTCCAATGGCCCTTATTTTACCTTCCTTGTACAGCTCTTCCATTGCCCTCCATTCGCCATATACATCACCAAAAGGCTGGTGGATCAGGTAGAGGTCCAGGTAATCCAGTTTTAACTTTTTTAATGATCTTTCAAAAGATTTTTTAGCCCCTTCGTAACCGCTAGATTGTATCCAGAGCTTAGTTGTGATAAAAAGCTCTTCCCTGGCAACACCACTTTGTTTAATGGCTTTGCCAACTGCTTCTTCGTTCATATATGATTCTGCCGTATCGATCAACCTGTAACCGGTTTCAATGGCATCAATCACGCTTCGCTCACATTCAGCGAGATCGGTCACTTGAAATACACCAAATCCAAGAATGGGCATTTCAACGCCGTTATTTAATTTAACTGTTTGCATAATTGTATTTTATTAAACCAATACAAAGGTCGCGCCTTTAATGCGGTTAATTAGGATACAGATTACGGATTTGTATACCATTATTACCGTTTGCAATAGTGTTAGTGCATGTTTTTAGAGGTAACCGCTTTTTCGATCACGTCCAGTCTCACCTTTTTAGGGTCAGGTTTACCTACAGCAACACCATCTGTTTGAATCTCCAGTAATCCATTCCCTTTAGGATCATAAACCGGCCAGTTTGGTAAGCCGCCGCCATTGGGGTTGCCTGTTTTGGCAAAATTTGTCCAATAGGTGTTCATGATTTTAGCCACTTCTTTATCTTTTGGATCGACAATAGCCCCGTTTCTGTTCCGAAGATTATCGAACACATAAGCGATCTCTGAGGCATGTCCTGCACCATACTTCATCCATTGTTGCATGGAAGGCGAAACGTAGGAAAAAAGATAAACATAGGCTGGAGCACCTTTGGCAACCATTGCCCTTGCGCTAAACCGCGCAGGTTCCGCCCATACCTTATCCGTATTGATCATTGTCAGCATTTTGGGGAGTTCCGTGTTACCATCAGCGTCGTATGCGGTTTTTGCCTCCTCCTTCATCTTGCCGAAGAGGTTAAGCAAATTTTCTTTTGAATCTGTATTAACAAAACCGGCAGGGACTTCCGCACTATTCGAGCCAATCATCAGGGGAACCTGTGCCTGCCTGCCAGCATTGTATGCACTTTGAGCTGTTTCGACAACGAGCTTACCATCAAGGATTGGCCCCGAATAGATCGATGCCCCTCCTTGACCATCGCTTTCCTGACCTCCGTCAACGATTTCCTCTACGCTCAGTGATCTCAATTTTTCTAAGGCTGCGGCATCTGTCCCCTGGATACCATGCTTTTTGGCAAAGTTTACACCAATAGCTTCTGCAGATACCGGGTAATAAGTATCCGCGTTTTCTTTATCAATTGGCCGTCCGGTTAGCACACCATCTCTGCCACCCCCTGATTCTACAATTGCTTTTTGAAACAGGCCCTTAGCTGCTGGCATTGTCAGAAGCGATTGTACCGAAACGCCGCCTGCTGATTCGCCAAAAATGGTTATGTTTTTAGGATCGCCTCCAAAAGCCGTTATGTTTTGTTTTATCCATTTGAGTGCAGCGATCTGGTCCATATAGGCGTAATTACCTTTTGGCTCATCCGGATGTTCTTTACTCAAAGCCGGGAACGCAAAGAAACCTAAGCGGCCTAAGCGGTAATTGATTGTTATTAAAATCACACCTTTATCTGTGAATGACGCTCCGGAAAAATCCTGCTGTACACCACTGCCAGCCACGAAACCACCACCATGTATCCAAACCATAACCGGCAGTTTAGCGCCTTTGACCATAGCGGAAGGTTTCCAAATATTTAAAAAAAGACAATCTTCGGAGGAGCCTTTTGATAGGGTTGTTCCATTACGTGGCCATCCCATTTGAGCACAGTCTGCACCATATTTTGTGGCATCACGTTCGCCCTGCCAGGCAGGAAAAGGCTGCGGCGGGCGCCAGCGATATTCTCCGACTGGTGCAGCCGCATAAGGTATTCCCTTGAAATACGAAACGCTTCCTTCGGTAACGCCCCGCAATATCCCAGATACTGTACGAACTGTTGGCGACACTTGTGTCGCAACATTCACCGCAGCCTGTTTGGTGCTGGTATCTGCTTGTTGTGCGCATAGGGAACATGTAAATAATAGTGTCAAGCCTGTTAATATTCTTTTCATGAGATAGTAATTGGTGATTGGATTTGTAAATGAGCCAGGCTCAAATCATTAGTTATAAAACAAAGATCACCCGTTTTTTTGGTGCGGATAGGATACATATTACGGATGTTTATACCATTATTACCGATTTTGAATAGATAGCTGCCTATAGATCAATTAATAGCGTAAATTTGAATTAAAAGATTTTTTATGGACAGCATGCTGCGTTTCAATACCATTAGTGAATACAACGCATTTAATAATAACGAGACCAAACATCCGTTGATCAGCGTGGTTGACCTGTCAAAAGCAGCGCCGCGCCAGGGCTCAAAAATGTATTTTGGTTTTTACATCGTGTTTTTGAAGGATGTAAAATGTGGTGATCTGGTGTATGGCAGAAATACTTACGATTACCAGGAAGGCACCTTAGTTTTTATGGCACCAGGACAGGTTGCAGGGGTCAACAGCAATGGCGAATATTACCAACCTAAAGGGCATGTGCTTGCTTTTGATGCAGACCTGATCCATGGCACATCTCTTGGGAAACACATTCAGGATTATAACTTTTTTGGTTATCAATCAAAGGAAGCGCTTCATTTGTCAGACAAGGAAAAAAACATTGTGCTGGACTGCTTTTCTAAGATAGATTACGAATTGGAGCGCTCCATTGATAAGCATAGCAAAAAACTGATCGTATCCAACATAGAGTTATTTTTAGATTACTGCGTCCGCTTTTACGACAGGCAATTTATTACCCGCGATCATGTACATCAGGGCATTATTGAACGGTTTGACAGTTTGCTCAATAATTATTTCATTTCTGATAAACCTCAAACCATAGGCCTGCCTTCGGTCGCATATTGTGCTGATGAACTGAATCTATCGGCCAATTATTTCGGCGATCTTGTAAAAAAAGAAACCGGCAAAACCGCCCAGGAATACATTCAGTTCAAGCTTATTGATATGGCAAAAGAAAAGATCTTCGATGGCAATAAAACAGTAAATCAGATTGCGTTTGAATTGGGGTTTAAATATCCGCAGCATTTTAGCAGGCTATTTAAAAACCGTGTTGGCTATACCCCGAACGAATACAGAAATTTAAATTGATACAATTTTCAATATCTAGCCTGTAGCTATTTCAGCGAATTGTATAATCAACTGGATAAATGTTTTTGGAACGACCCGAAAGATCGGTGTTTTCTCAAAGACAAACACCGATCTTTTTTGAATAAATAGTTAGGGTGATTTAAGTTGGCAAAAAACTTGTGTTTATTAGGCCACTGTCCCGGATCTCCTGATAACACCCAACAAAAGACTGATTATTGCGATGACAAGCAAAGCGTGAATTAAACTTGTTGCCGAATAAGCAAATACGCCAATCGCCCAAAGGCATAACTAGGAACTTTATGGTTTTGTACTTCGAATTTGGATTTTGTTCATCCAAACGCAATCCGCCAAACTAATGGAACCAGAAGAATTTCCCATAACCAAATATGCCGTGCAGCTTTATTATCATCCTGCTGGCAAGGCTTCCTTGGAGAATGCGCCTGTTCAAATCGCGTCCGGTATATTGGTCAGAAAACATAAAAAGCACTTCTTATTGACCTGCAAACATGTCTTTGACCACATCAACCCTTCCGATGTGATCATCTTAACCACTTCGCTTTTTGCCGTGCGTTTACCCGACGAAATTAAATTCGTTAACAATGTCACTGACAGTGTTAACCTAGCATTAACCGAATTCAAGGGCCACCGCCTTGCTATGTTAAAAAGTTATTATACCTTCCTGCCTTACCGTAACCTTGGCTTTGACCATATTTTCGATGAAGACCTCTATTATATGTTGTACGGTTACATAAATAAGCGAACGGAACTCAAAGACTACGCTTTTGAAGCAGAATCCTTCGGCTATCTCACCACCTTCAGGCATTACCGAAACTTCAAAAAGCAGGGATTCAACTATCAAGAAAATATTTCTTTAGAATAGAATCGGCGCAAGTAGGAAGATTTTGAAGATGATACTATTATAAGAAGGAGGCCCAAAGAACTAAAGGGCATGAGCGGCGGCGGTATATGGCTATCGGTCGCCGGCAGAAAGCGCGACGCTTATCAATACTTACTCGTAGGAATCCTGATCGAAGAACGCCTTGATCGGGGCTTTATCATTGGTACCCGTATCGACCTGATCAAAAATGATCTTGGATAAAATTAAGCTGGAAAGGGGAAAGGTGCCGTATCTCCAAAAGTCAAAAATGCCTATCTAGTTATAGTTAATTATATTCAGCTTAATAGCTAAAAAAGTATCGCCAGGAACGTTTTTATCCATAAACCGACCAAAGGCAAAGGCACTAAAATGGGCAAGTTCGATTTTTGGAACCTTGCTGGTAGGGCAGGTCGGCTTTTAAAAGACTTTTATGGGAATATCTATTGTATTGACGTGGAAGAATGGGGTACCGAGGGCTATATACCAGAGAGATCTGTCGAGAACTACAATATCGAAAGCGCAACCGAAGACTCGGTGACCGCCCGAAGCGCTGATCTGTCTGCATATTTACAAAATGCCAAGGAAGCCTTTCCTTTAAAAGAAAGGGAAGTATTGGAACAGGCAACGTCAACATTCGTTCTGGATTTTCTAGAAGATAACAATGCTACAGTCGAGCGTTTTATAAATGAAAGCAAAATTGTTGTCAACTCTTTGGATATTATTCATAAAATAGATGGCGCAATAAAAAACATTGTCACTAAAAACATCTTGCCAACAGAAATTTTGAGAAAGAATTCGGGCATAGACCCTCGCTTTCAAAATGATTTATTCTTATTCTTTCATACTAAAATATATACTTACTTCCTACCAAAACACCCAGCCGCAGGTTTAGAATTTTATAACTCTTTAGCGGCCATCTATCAGATCATTGATGACATATTTTTAGGTGGGGCGGACAAAAAGATATTACGACACTACGCAGTGATCTCCTCGCAATGGATCAATGAAAACTCTATTGGATTCTTAATTCAAGAGCGTATTAACTATGAGAAAAAGGAAGATAAATTTGTTTCGGTAAATAAATGTGTTCGGTCAATTGTAGATGAGATCGAGCGGGTGGTTACTTTTAAGTATTCGAAATATTTGAAATGCTATACCGATATTTTACAGTATTTTTTAACCTCTACCGGGAAACAGGCGAACGTAATCAATCTATCAGCTTATCTGGAACTTGGTGCATTTCATCCCACCACACTCAGTTTACTGTCGTTCGGTGTATCCAGAACAACAGCGATCAGATTAAGACAAATCATTGGCAATAACGAGTTGGATAGAGCTGAGTGTAGGGCCTGGATAAACAGTAATATGGAACGAAGGAAATCCGAATTACCTCAAGTTTGCCAAGATGACTATGATAAAAATTTTGAATAAGTACTTACAGCAGTCAAGCTAATTCAATACTTTCAATGGCTTTCGGATTTGCCTTTCAAAACGTAAACAAGATACCGGTGGAATGCCCTTGCGGTTATAATAATAATCATCCTGAAAAAAAATGTATCTGTCTGCTGGGAATGGCACAGAAATATCTGAGTAATTTCCTAACATCCCAGAGTTCATCCTTGACGTGTTTTTGTATCACTAAACACGTTTAAAAAGACGCATAATAATTTGAACTTTCCGATGTTATTTTGGCCTTTTAAACAAAATGGATATTTTGTATATGATTCAAAAACAAGCAGTTGTGTTTCTGTGATTTTTAGGTTCGATTCTTTTGTGTAGTGCTAAAAACTAAAATAATCTACTGATAATCAGTAGGTTATTTGGGTGTACTCAGAGCGGGAATCGAACATCTCTATTAAATAGCTATTTATCAGGTACTTGACTTTCGCTTTTTTGAGAGACGCCACGAATGACGCAACCTGAATTATAAAGAGTTTTAGAACTAAATTTACATTACTAAAAGCTTCATTTCCTGCACCATAATTGCTACATCATGCTTGAAAACAATTGCATTTCCATATCAGTACAAAGATAAGATTATTATCTAATCGAAGAATAAGAGCACGCTCTATCTATTTTAGAATATTGTTTTTAAGAGAGTTTTTTCCTCAAAGATTTCATGTCCTCGCTTATTTTCCGATCCAAGATCTTAGCGTAGAGTTGAGTCTGCTTTATGGATTTATGTCCCAGCATTTTGGATACCGTTTCGATCGGGACACCATTATTTAAAGTAATAGTAGTTGCGAAAGTGTGACGTGCTATATGAAAAGTGAAAACCTTATCTATGCCGCAGATATCTGCTATCTCTTTCAAATAAGAATTCATTTTCTGATTTGTGAGGACGGGTAAAACATTGTTGCCCTCAATACATTTGGGATGGTCTTTATATTTATTTATAATGGCTAACGGTTGGGGTAAAAGGGGGAGCTTAGATGGCGTTCCTGTTTTTTGTCGTTGAATGTTTACCCAAGGATGATCATCAATGCCATCCTTAATTTGCGACCATCGTAAGTTTTTAATGTCGCAGTAACTCAATCCTGTATAACAGCTGAATAAAAAAATATCTTTTACACTATTTAGCCTGTCTATCTTAAAAGATTTATTGTGAATTATTTTTAGTTCTTGTTTTGTCAATGCAGTTCTGGTAATATCATCTTTTATTAGTTTTAGATTGATAAAAGGATCGCTTTTGAGCCATTCCTTTTTGACACATTCCATAATGATCTTCTTTACGTTTCCGAAATATTTGATTGCTGAATTGTTGGCGCAATTCTTAATAGCCCTTAGCCAGTAAATAAAATCAACTGCAAATTCATAATTAAGTGCATGAATACTCAAATCTTCTTCCGCATATTTCCACTTGATGAAATTTTTGACGTGATGATGAGTTGGCGTATATCGTTGAAGCGTCCTTTGGGACTGGCATCGTAGCCAATGACCTTTAAAACCTTGCCACCGGCCTTCCAATGATCAACTGCCATCGGCCAATGATCGGCCCACTTATTCTGCGGTACTACTTTCCACTTTAAGGAACAGCTTTTAAAGTCATAAGCAAGTGAAGGCAAGATTGCATAGGTCAGGCAACTTTCACCCAATGTGGAGTATGGTTTCCAGCTTTTGAAATTTTGTGGCTGATAGCGGACTACCGTAACTTCAGGAAATTCAATCACCTTTAGCCAGCCATTGATAGTAGGCAAGTAATCATAAGTTTCCTGTTTTTCATCTCTCGTATCGGCAAACAGGATTGTATTTGAGCTGATCTTTCTTTACTAATACGGCAGTACTATCCACGCCTAATCCATAAGCGACAATAAGTGGTTGCCGCATCGTTTCTTCAATAGTCTGGAATAAATTAGTTTGCAAAGCCTCATGTTTCAATAATTAGTTGTGAAAAATGAATTATGAAGCTTTTATTGGCTATGGCTCTTAACCAATAAATAAATCGGAGGCAAATTCATAGTTAAGCGCTAAAAGACTTGTCTTTGAAATTTTTGTTGGTAATTTCTTGAAATCCGATTTTACCACCAAGTTGAGTGGCGGCTTTTTGCAGGTAATTCATGTTGGCAGAACTACAAGTTTGCTATTTATCCGACATATGTAATTCATCCCGGTTTTTAAAATAAACCGGAGAAAATTTCAAAATTAAATCCATGATTTACACAAAAGTTCGGTTAAGCGCATTTATTTCCTATTCACCTTGAAAATAAAAATACAAAAATACAATAGGTATTTTCACTCAACCGAATGCGTAAAATTACTTACTGCAATTTTGTATTTATTGTATAAATTTATCACATATAAATAATCAATTAACTGTTACCTTATCACCAAATCATGAAGCGAATCGCTCCCAAATTTTCTCTTCGGCAAGCCATAACGCCGGTCACACCTTTTCAGAGTATCCAACTCAACTGTCTACATCAAATGATTTTAAGATTTCTTAAATAATATTTACGTTTCCGATTACTTCAGATCTTCCCAATTACCGTAACCCGACACACAATGAATGCTATTTGCTCCAAGTTTTACGTGGCCCTGTATGTTCTAATTACTTTCTTTGCGACTGAAAGCTTTGCCCAACAAAATCCCTTCTCAGCTACTGTTATTTTGCCGCCTGCACCCAATGCCGGGCAGTTAGGGAAATTTGGTGGACTCGCACCTAGTTTATTTACCGGTGCGGCTTCGCAGAGCATCACATTACATACTATACAGACCCGTGACCTGAAAGTGCCTATCACTTTATCTTATACCTCTAACGGTGTTAAAGTAGATGAAATCGGATCGAGGGTTGGTATCAGTTGGGTTTTAAATTTGGGCGGTGTCATTAACCGCACTGCTTACGATGTACCCGACGAATCTGGCACTTTTGTTGCGCCACCCACTACTTTTGATAACCATACTCAGGCTTTATTCGATTATTTGAAAACATCGGTCAACAGCGATTTCGCTGGTCAAGATACTCAACCAGATATTTTTAGTTTTAATTTCAACGGCGTCTCAGGGAGATTCATGCTGGATGCTCAGAAAAATCCCATATTGCTCGATAAATCCAATCTCAAAATAGAACCGAATTTTTCAGGGACGGTTTGGAATTTTAAGATCACCGATGGAAACGGGGATCAGTATTATTTCGGAGGGGGGCAGGCTACAGAAAATACCAAAACCTATACAGGAGGGGGAACTGCCTGTGGCAAGACCTACGGATCTCCTATTCCGACTGCCTGGTACCTGAATAAAATAAAGTCGGTAAAAGGTGATTCCGTAGTATTTAAATATATATCACTAGATTATTTTTATAGCACTTCAGTCAGCGAATCCCTTACTCGTACACCCAGCGGCGGCGCTGGTGGTTCATGCCCCAACGGTGGTTGTACGGTATTGACCAATGATGTCGTTTGTTCATCTTCCTTAAGTACCCAAGGGGTCGCCTTAAGTGAAGTAGACTTTGACCAGGGAAAGGTAACTATTGATAATATTGGGCGTGGTGATGTCCAAGGCGATGTCTTAGTGGGAAATATCAATATTTATAGTAATGCCAGAACAACAATTCTAAAGCAATATACGTTAGGCTATCTATCAGCGAATAGTGGTTCAAATTACGTCTCTAATACCTATATCGGGGCAAACGAGAAAGCACGACATTTTTTACAGACCATAACAGAAAAGGATCTTAATGGCATAGTAGCTCAAAAATACAAGTTCAGCTATGAAGATATCAACGGCCTGCCACCCCGTTTATCCTTTGCACAGGATCATTTTGGCTATTTCAATGGCAAGAATAATTCCATATTTGTCCCAACTTCTGATGATCCTATTGTCAAACCTATGTTCCCTGCTACAATGGGAAATCGAAATCCCGATTCTTTGTATGCAAAAAAGGGACTTTTGACGAAAATAATTTATCCTACCGGGGGCAGTGATAGCTTGGTTTATGAACCGCACAAAGCTTTAGTAACGATCACAATCCCTCCTCCAGTGAAAGATATTCAAACAAGTGCCACCGGTACGGGGCTCAGAACGGGTGTCACGACCTCTACCAATACCACCAGCATTCTAACAAATACAGGTGGAACTTTGACATTATATTGTAATGGTCTCGGGGGGACAGGTACCTATGACGTACATTGTTTTGCTGAAGCGGAGATTGACGATGCTGCAACAGGTACAAGGATACTTTATCTAAAAGCGCTTCCATTTGAGACTAAAACCGGAAATGCCGCTTTAACAGCAGGGCATAGTTACACTTTGAAGGTTACTGGCTACGGATCAGTAATTGAAGGGGATGGTGACTTTTCCTATAGCGATGGCAATAGTACGACACAGCAGGTAGTGGGCCAACTTGGTGGAATGCGGGTTGCCAAAGTAATCACTTTCGATCCCGTTCAAAATAACACTTCTATAAAAAGGTATTATTATGCACCATTGACCAATCTCGGTGGCTTTTCTGGGAGTAACGTGATCGACGCCGGTTCATTCCTGTATTACAAAGACTATAAGTCCCTGCTAAGCTGTGGGAATTTTTGTACTTATAAGCAAGCCAATTCCAGCAGTATGTATAATCTTTTTGTTTATAACGGAGACAACGTAGTTTATAGCAGTGTGATCGAAGGTTTTGGCAATAATATGGAAAACGGAGGTATAGAACATTTATTCACCGTCAATAGCGACGTACCTGCTCATATTGCCATGGGAAACAACATTAACGGTGCTCCGCTGAGTAACGTCGGTTGGGATCTCGGTCATGAAACTAATACCAACTATTTCAAGAAAAATGGAAACGGTTATAATTATACCCGTAAGATTTATAATCACTTTACCAGCGATACCCGCGCCGCTGAAACACATTATGGCTATGTGATTACTAGTGAGTATACGATTGAGCATACACCGGCAGGTCCTTCTGATTTTGATCAGTTCGATGTCATGCAATATAATGTCAATTCCTATTGGGCGTATAGAGATACAACCAGGACTAGTGATTACGATGCTGCGCAGAATCTGATATCTTCTCACCTGGAGGTAAACAGGTATGATAATCCCGCTCACTTCAATCTGACCCGGAATCAGATCACAAAAAGCACAGGACAGCTTTTAACCACTTTAACGACCTATCCACAGGATTATGCCAATACCAGCACATTTATCAATAACCTGGTCGCTAATCATGTTGTAGATGTCCCAATTGAAACGGTTAAATACGAGCAGAATTCCGATGGTAGCAATACGAGTGTTTTATCTGGTATTGTCCGAACTTATAAAACAGGTGGTAAAGGGTTGGTAGACTCTATTTATGGAGCTAAAATTATCAACCCGGTACCATTAGCTTCTTTTAAATTTTCTAATGCAGCAACCGGAGTACTCCCTATTAGTGTTGTGCCAGGAAGTTATGCCAAGTCAGGAAGCTATGAACCAAGAGTCAACTCAATCAGTTACGATGGCTTTGGAAATCTGACGGAGCAACACATTCAAAACGGGCCTTACATTTCCTATAAGTGGGGCTATAATAGCAATTACCCAATAGCTAGGATTAACAATGCAGAACCCTCCGAATTTTATACCGAAGGGTACGAAGAAAGTACGTCAAGTGGGGTGACCACGGGAACAGGACATACCGGTATCAAGTACACAACCAACGCGGCTATAAGCTGGACGAAGCCCAACAGCCGTAATTATGTGATCACTTATTGGTATCGGAGTGGAGGTGTCTGGAAACTTCAAACGGAACAGGCTTACACCGGACCGACATTTACCATGTCTGGTGGGGACGCTTATGACGACGTTCGAATTTATCCTGTGGATGCCCAGTTAACTACTCTTACGTTTGATCCAACAATAGGCGCTACTAGTAGTACAGATACAAAGGGACAAACGATCTACTACGAATACGATAGTTTTCAGCGTTTATTAAACGGAAAAGATAAGGACGGGAACATCCGTAAAAGCTATGATTATAACTATCGTCCATAACTGTTTTATTTAAACCTTATTCCGAGCAAGATGCGATCACTATATCAACACAAACACAAAATTCAACCATTCCTGGTGTTTTTTATACTGCTATGGGCTTACGATGTAAGCGCACAATCCACGACGCAAAATTATGTGCGGACCAGGACGCCCAGGAGGGCGATAGCGACCAATGCCAACTTGGATGCATTGACAACGACTAAAGATGCAGTAGAATCTAATATTCAGTATCTGGACGGATTGGGAAGACCCATTCAGTCTATTCAGGTACAAGGCTCGCCAACGGGAAAGGATGTGGTACAACCATATACTTATGATCCTTTTGGAAGGGAAATTCAAAAATATCTGCCCTATTCTGCTACGACATCAGATGGAACTTATAAGGCAGATGCTTTGATGCCAGGAAGTGGTCAGGCTCAGTTTTACGCAGGACCGCCATCGGGTGTGGTATCGACAGCCAGCCCTTTTTCTGTAACAAACTTCGAGCCTTCACCATTGGATCGGGTAACCGAGCAGGGCGCTGCAGGTGCTGCCTGGCAACCGGTCCCTAATAATACAACGGGCCATACGCTTAAGAAGATTTATATTGGCAATAATACGACGGGACTATCGGATACCGTTAACAGCAGGCTAGCAGTATTATATACTGTCAATATTAACAGCGACCAAACCAGAACTCTGGTTAGTAGCGGAAGCTACGTTGCAGGTCAGCTTTATATAACCATAACAAAAGATGAGAATAACAAAGGCACAAGAGGTGGCTCCATAGAAGAGTACAAAGATCTTGAAGGTCATGTTGTCCTCAAAAGGGCTTTTAATTGGGCATCGGGGATGCTACAGATCTTATCCACTTATTATGTTTATGACGATATCGGCAACCTGGCCTTTGTGCTGCCGCCGGGTGCCAATCCTGATAATGGCCTCAGCAGTGCTGCTAATCAAGCTGTCTTGGATAATCTGTGTTATCAATATCGCTATGATCAAAGAGGTCGCTTATCGGAAAAAAAAGTGCCCGGTAAAGGCTGGGAGTTTACTGTTTATAATTCACTAGATCAGGTAATTTTCAGCCAGGACGCAAATCAGCGGGCACAAAATCCGCAGGTTTGGACCTTTACTCAATACGATGTACAGGGACGGGTAGCAATGACCGGTATATGGTCGTCTGCAGGTGCTACCGGAAGTACAGGGGATTTCAACATTTCCGCGCCAAGCCATGCACTTAAGCAATGGCTGGAAACCTGGGCCAGTCAGCAAACTACGTTGTGGGTGAGCCGGGATAATACAACAGCCACCGGCTATGGTATATTAAACCCCCAGGGAAAATATTTGACCATCAACTATTATGATGACTATAATATTGCGAACCTGCCTGCCGGCTATAACGTAACTAATCCGCGAAGCTATATGACCCGAAGTTTACCAACAGCAAGCAGGACATCGGTATTAAACACCATCAATAATACCAATACGGATATGTTGTGGAGTGTGGATTATTACGACGACTTTGGGCGCAATATCCGAAGCTATAAACAGAACTATTTGGGAGGGACGGCTAACGTCAGCAATTTTGATGTGGTCATCAGCACATACAATTTTAATGACCAGGTTACTACGACTAACAGAAGACATTTCACAATAGCCTCAACCAGCGTCCCACGTTTAACTATTGCTAACCAATACCTTTATGATCACGTCGGTCGTAAGCTGAAAACTTGGGAGCAGCTTACTAACAACGCGATTGCAGCGGATATCCGGACACTGCTCTCAAAGATCGACTATAACGAAATAGGACAAGTATGGAAAAAGAACCTGCACAGCACTGATAGTGTCAACTTTAAACAAACGGTCACCTACGGATATAATGAACGCGGTTGGTTACTAACAAACTCAGCACCTCTATTTGCTGAGCAATTGTATTATGATGGTAACAGTACCAACAAGCAGTACAACGGTAATATTGCCTATCAGCTTTGGGGTACAGCAGGTAACCTGAACCAAAATTATACCTATACTTATGATCAATTGGATCGGCTGACAGCGGGCAATGCTACGACAGGCAATAATGAGAATAGTATCAGTTATGATTTGATGGGCAACATCACGGGATTAAAACGTTACAAAGCAAACACCCTGATAGATCAACTGAGCTATACCTATATTTCAGGAAATCAATTACAAAGTGTCACTGATGCTACTGCTAGCGACGTGGGGCAAAAACACGGAACAGCTATCTATACCTATGATGGCAACGGAAATCTGACGTCTGACAATAGTAAGGGAATTACTGCTATAAGCTATAACCTTTTAGATCTGCCGCAAGGGATCGCTCAAGGAAGCACCACCCTTTCAACATATACTTATGATGCAACGGGACAGAAATTGAGTCGGTTAGCAGGCGCAACAAAAACAGATTATATTTCGGGAATCCAATATGATGATACAGGTACTGGATCTACGATCAGCTTTATCCAGACAGAGGAGGGCAGAGCGATTCCAAACGGAACCCAACAATATAATTATGAATTTTCACTTACGGATCATCAAGGCAATAGTAGGGTAAATTTTGACACGGCAACCGGAATAGCTAGGTCTGTGCAAACAGATGATTATTATCCATTTGGCATGGATATAATACCTGACGGCACCGCCAGGATAAGCCCACAGAATAATTATCTTTACAATAAAAAGGAATTACAGGGGATTCTGGGTTTGTATGACTATGGCGCAAGATTTTATGATCCTGTAATAGCAAGATGGAGCGTCGTTGATCCTATGGCTGAAAAGAGCCGTAGGTTCAGTCCGTACAATTACGTAGAGAACAATCCAATCAGGAATATTGATCCTGATGGTATGGACAGCAATCAATATACGGAAGTCAGAGAAACGTTAAGCGAAGGAGCCGAGACACTTTATGGGGATGAAGCAAGGGAGTTTTTCGCCCAAACACAAAAACAGTCGAAAAAAAAGAAGGATGATTCTGGAGATAAAAAGCATAATAAGAAAAAGGGGGAAAAACCGTCCGGGTCTTATACCAACTATCATGAACGAGGTAAATACCATGGTAAGGGACTAGAAGGCAGAGCTGCACAATCGGCCAAGGAAAAAACGAAAGAATATGATGATCCTCATGTACGCACAGAATGGAAAAGTGCACCGAATAGTAGAGAAGCATTTAAAGATGAGGATGATAGAATTAAATCAGACGAGGGTGGACATGATAGCCCAGATAACTACAATAAACGGAAATCTCCTGGGGAAAAATATAAGGAGGAAGATAAAAAGAAAGCATCAACGCAAGAACCGGACGCACAATCTTCAAATCAGACCACAAATAAAATAGTGAAAGGTGTGGCCGGAGCGGGGTTGGGTGCGGCAGGAGGCTACCTTTTGTATAAGGCTGTTGTTGGCATACTTACATGGGAATGTGGAGGTTGCGGAATTTTACTTACGCCATAAAAATTAAGAGGGAAATGATCCATTAAGCGGCTTAAAACTATGATAAAAATTCCAAGCATTTTGGCTTAAAAATAAAAGAGCATGTCAATAGTTAATATTGAAGGATTTAAGGTATACTCAAATTTAAATGGTACTAAATCCATTATCATTAGATCGGATAGAATAGATGATTGTATGAGGGTTTATAGGGAAAAGAGTTTGGATGGGGTAGCTATTACTATCGATCATGGATATGAGCTTTCAAATGTGGATTTTTTAACTCGATATCCGTTTATCAAACGGCTATCAATATCAAATGGAATTAGTGACATTAATGGAATTTATTCATTGGAAAGCCTTGAGTCTTTGATCATATCTGGTAAAAGAAAAATTGATTTTTCACCCTTTTCTTTGTTAAAGGAATTGCGGGCAGAGTGGAGCCCTCATTTTCTTAACCTGAGGATGTGTCGAAATCTCAAAGTTTTAGCTCTTTCTAATTTTAGTCCCAGTAGTAGAGATTGCACAGCTATATCTGATCTCGGCTGGGTAAATAAATTACAGATAACTCAATCCACGATAAAAAATTTAAGAGGACTCGAGAATTTTTATCAACTTGACGAGCTACAAATAGATTACGGTACTAAGCTGGAAAATATTTGTAGCTTAGAAAACAGTAAAGAAACTTTGGTTTCTTTACTGTTTGACCATTGTAAGGCTATCCAAAACCACCAATATGTGATAAAACTTAAGCAATTGGGAACCCTCGCATTTAATCATTGTGGAACAATGACATCTATAGAATTTATCAAAAAGATACCTAAATTGAAGTCATTCCGATTTGTGGGAACCGATGTTGCGGACGGAAATATAGCTCCGTGCCTTGGGCTTGACTATGCAAGTTTCTCAGATAAAAGACATTTTTCTCATACGGTAAAACAGATAAGGGACATTAATAACAACTAGGTATTATTAAAATTTGATTTATTCCAATTTATATACTTTTGAAGTTTCTCGAGTGCAATTAATTCTTCTTTTTCAGAATTTGATAATAATTGTGCCATCTCAACGTGCCCGATTTCTAAAGCATTCACCTTTTCGCCCAATAGGTTATCTAACATTAAGTACGCAGCCGTTAGAAAATCTTTCTCTTTAGCTGGGTCATATATGTCCAAGTATATTCTTAACCCAATTTGGTGAGATGCGCTGTTGCTTAATGGCATAAAATATAATGTGTTCGAAGTTAATCTAATATCTTTGTATTCAATAGTACTACTGCCGACAGCCGGTTTAAAGGCAATAACATGCCAATACTCTAAATGGGGAGCGTGCTTCACCAATGATTCAACATGACCGAAAAAGTCGGAATCTCCTGCCGCTGTGATGATTAAATCCTGTTTTTCATCAGGATATCCACCTATTTCAAAGAATAAATGGTCGCAGTATTCTTGCAAATGAAATAGGAAATCATCCAGAAGTCTTTCTTTCTCATCGTTGTCATCAATCTGGTTAAGAAAAAAGTACTTTGCCTCATTTACCTTAAACCAATTCCAAAACTGGTTTTCTTTATCGATTCCTTTCTTCATATCGTTCCGATGTGTTGGCTTAAATTCGATACTTATGATTAATTTAAATTGCCATAAAACCGGCATAAATATAATTAAATGAAGTTACTAGTTTCGCACTAAATAGACAATATAGCATACCAATTTACAGATCAACTCAATAAAAGTGCATCAGTATTAGTGCACGGATTTAGGTTCACAATGTAGAAACTAGAATTCTTTTTCTCAATCTTAAAGTACAAAATTCACAACCAATGCGATTCCTATGCATTGGCTGTTTTCTGTTTTACCCAAATATCATTTTCAATCTCTCCATATCCTTACTGGTCTTAAGATCAGTGACTTTTGCATAGTGTTGGGTTTGTCTCATGTTTTTATGCCCCAAAATCCTCGACACAGTTTCCATTAGTATGCTATTACTTTGCGCCACTGTTGTGGCAAATGTGTGTCGTGAAAGGTAATAAATTATTCAAATTTCCTTAGATGAGCTACGAGGGAATTAAATGCTGGATATTCTAACTGATAAAAAATCTGAGAGGATTTATTTAAATTATTATAAAATGAACCGCAATTTTAAAGTTCGATTACCTACCTGCATTCTAATATCCGGAAGGTGGTTATTGACGTCTTTTTATATATCAAAAGACGTTCAAAAAGACGAAAATTTACTTTCTATTTTTGATCATAATTCCATCACTTGATAGTATATGTTATTTTTTATATTCCTCATATACAGTTGATTATGATTTTAAAAAAAATGGGTTCGTTTCTTTTCAGGGAGTCTAAAAATAAAAATAACCCACTGGAAATCAGCGGGTTATTTAGCAAGTACTCAGAGCGGGAATCGAACTGTGTTCGAAATTGTCTCTAAATCAATCACTTATGATGATTGAATTTCAGGTGCCACGAATGACGCACGAAATTAGAATCGCCTATTAGAACTAAGTATTTTCAAAGCTTTTGCCTGCATCAAAGTGAAACATCGTGCTGAAACAAAAGCATTTCCTTTCAACAACAAAGGTATAAAATAACAAGGTATTTTTGGATGTAATCTATTTTTTTGCAATGGACTATTTTTTTATAAAACCCAAAGTGGATTAGGCGACGCGTGCCTAATCGCTTCGAGAGCGCCTTATCCGGAAGCTATCTATTATTCTACCAGGTATTCGAATTAAATATTACTTACTTGAAATGCCCTAGCACCGTCGAAATTAAATCCAATGTAGCACTCAACTAATGTGCCTTTTTGGGCATCGCTGTGATAGTGCCCAAATTTACCAGGTTGATATACCGCGAGGATACCACTTCCAGCAATTTCAATAAAACCTTCTTGCGGGCGATTATACCTAACAACTTTACCATTTACCCTGTATAAAAACCTATGATTACCATCCTCAAAGAACTGCCTTTCTTTGTTCCAGCGTCCAACATCTTTATTGTTAACCAATACAATGTTATTATCTTTAAAGCCTAACCATTCTGGGCAGAAAATTTTATTATAAGGGCCACTAATTCTTTCGCGCATTCGTTGAACATTTTTTTCATAATTATCTAATGCGCTACCCGACCCTCCGGTTAAAACTTTGATAGCATACAGGCACATTAGATAATAAGCGGAATGGACCGTTTCAATTTTAAATTCAAGTTCTTCAAGGCGGCTAACTAATAACGCGATATTCGTATTCAACCTCCTGGACACCTCAAACCAAAGGTTAAGGTCCCTCGCATCGAACGTACCCTCCAGATTCTCGGACGCTAGCGTCTGCATTTTTAATAGATCTCTACCCCTTACCTGTCCCCAATCAAAATCGCCTTTGGCTAAGTATGCATAGGCTAAATTTCTTCTGACGACATTCTGATCATGGCGCTGATCACCTATTAGACTTTGCCAAGCATTGATCATTTTATCTTTCTCGCCCCAAAATTTTAATAAGACGATTTTATATCGTTCAAGATGCTGGCTTGGTATTTCAAAATTTTTGTTATTATAGCGATCTATCCATTCTTTGGCTGATGCGAGAATTGAGCTATACCAAGTATTTGCTGGATTTGTGATAAACTGGGTGTAATCCTTGCTTTGTGTTTTCAGTAATGAAATCGAGTATCCAAATTCTATTGTTTGTATCGCCATTTGAACAAAAGCCACATAACCATGTTCATTAAAAGGAGCTAATTCGGTGGTCTCAGCAAACTCACTTTCAGCATCGTCGAAAAGTTGTTGCAGGCTGGTGAGAACTTCCTCGCTCACCTCATCTCGTCGACCAAAATATTTGTCCCTTATTTGATACAACTCCGTTCGATAGCACATTCCTTTTATATGGAAGAGACGATAATCATCCGGATCTAAGTCAGTCGCAATGTTAATCGTTCGTATAGCATTATCAAAATCTTTATCGATACTGTACAACCTCGAAAAATGTCCCCAAAAGTGCGCATGCTCAGTAGGGAATTCTGTTGTCAGTATGTCAAACACTTCAATCCTTGATTGATTGGTTTGCAAATCTGAAATCAATAACGAAAACTTACTATCACTATTACCGTTATCCTCCTCTACTTCTTCGTCATTACTATGTACGTCCTTTCGTTGAATAAATAGACTATACAAAAGTTGGAGTATTTCCGCGCTTGCAAAATTCGTTATTTCACGAACCGATCGGATAATGCGCGTTGTAAACGTTTTCAGAAGAGATGGATTCAGAGCTCCGGAAAGATTTGGTTCAAAATTATCTTTCAATATTTGAAGAGATATTATTGGATGTATTGTTCTCCAATAAATATATTGATCAGGCTCGGTTTCTATTATCAAATCCAAAACTTTGGAATTGTCGATATGATTTCTTAATCTGATAAAATCTTCGTCCACTCCAAGAAAATTGCTAATGACAAAGTGCGGCACATCTCTTGATTTTCCTTTTGCATAATAATTGAAAAACGCCAACAATAGAATCAAATCATTTTCCTTAGCTGTAATACCTTCTAACCTCCTTTTAACGTAATTCTCGATAGTTATAAATGCTTCTTCATAAGCAATCAGGCCAAAATAAAATGGTGTCAGTATGGACGGATTATTTTCAGTGATAATTTGTTTAAACGCAGCCTCTTGAGCAGGAAACTCTTTTGTGAATTTATTGAGAAAACGATTTATCTCTGTATTTTCTAGACTTGCTTTCAGATAAAATGTATTTTCTAATTTTTGTGGTATGTCAAATCCACTTTCAATGGTTAAAATAATTGCTTTAACAAGTCTATGTTCTATGGTCCGTTTGAGCTGCTGAATTTGTGTTTTACTAATATTGGTGTTATCGATAATAATTAGTGCAGGAAGCTCCGTAAGAGTAAATAATTGATGAAGCCGGTCAGTTATTTTAGTTTCATCAAAACTAATAGTCATTTCATTAAGAAGTAAAACAGGGTAATCCTGATAGAGCATAAAAGCGATACGTCGCGCTATTGTCGTACCTCCTGAACCAGGGTGATGAACTAAAGAAAATAATCCACTGTCACTTCTTGAATGTAACCAGCTTTTAATAGAATCGTGAATATTTTTAGTGATATCTCGCGTAACATCATAGTTATTATCTAATTCAGTCCACTCAATGTTTCTGCCTTGATAGAACGTCTTGTCGCTCACATGTTCTGGTGCATCTTTTAGGATATCCAAATGCACTATTTTGAAATACTGTTTAAGGTCAAGTGTCGTTTGAACCGGGATTTCGATGGAATGCCCTTTGTTGGAGATGCACGGAACACGCAATACATGAGGCTGACCTTTTGTTCCATTTTCTAATTGATGAAATCCCTCTAGCAATTGTACTAGGGGAATATCGATAGATTTAGCCTTTACTTCGTCGATTAAATCAATGCAGGGAGTATTATCCTCATTTGTGAAAATAAAATTGATATTAAGCTTACCATCCATGCCTTTGACCGCATACAATAAGTCTTTTACATAAGAGCTCTGCGTTGAAAGAATGATTACGTTGATAATCGTTGACTTTGCCCCAAAGTTTTCCTGGTAAAATCTAATCAACATCTGGGCTGTAAACATTCCATAAACTGCTCTCCAATCTGAATAATTACCACTTGGGATCGTGCTTTTTAATACGTGATTATTACCTTTAAGAAAATACCAAAATGTTGTTTTGTCGGGGAATGAAGGTAATATGCCACGGTCATCTGTGTGATGAATAATCTGGTTGATGGCTTGGCTATTGTGAGGCGAAACAGCGTGTAACACACCGTCTCTATCTGAAGAAGCATCAAGATCAAAAACAAAATCCCAAGTCCAATTTGCCAAATTCGATAATTGAGCTTCGGATGAATTTAATCTGTCGATAACCAGAAAGTAAGCTTGCCTACGGTTAAATTCGGAACATAAGGTTTTAAATACATTCCAGTTAGAGATGTTGTTCAAAACGGGCTCATGTACTACCTTTAATTTAAGACGTTCAATATATTGGTAAGTAATGAACAGATAGATTGTTACAATTTCTTTGATCATTAATGATTTTTGGTCGTCATCTGTTTCTGGATCAAGATGGCCTTCCTTGTTCCGAATGTCATAGGCCAATTTAAATTGTTTGCCAAATGGGAATTTAGTATCGAAATAATCTGGTTGAAAAAGCGGAACGTTATTATTATTCGTCGCCACAAATTCTTTACCAGGTGCAGAGAATATGCTATCATCGGCATTCGCAAATAATAGGTCGGCGTACGTATATTTAAATTTCTTGACAAAGGTTACAATTTGCCCTTTCAGCATGTTTTGTTCATTGACCCAAAGCTGCTCATTGGTGATTTTATATACCCGTTTAAAAAACGATTCTAATTTCAGTGCAAGCATTGCTGCAGCAGTGCCATAATTATCCACGTCCTTATCCTTATACCTAACTTTTATAGCTTTTACTACCTTATCACGGTCATCTAAGTCATGCTCCCCTAATTCCTTTTCTAATACTCCCCGCAGCGTATCAATGACTTCATCAAAAGGGACTTTTAATATCCCAATTTTCGCTGTAAATATTCGTTCAAAATTCTTCTTTAATTCGGCTTTAATGGCTGCCCATTCTTTATCTGTAATCATTTTATAATAGCAACGTGGTTTAAGACTAAATTTCTAGATTAACCAACTACCAACTTCAATAAGATTCTGCTTTCGCCTGACTTCGTTTTCGAATTTTAATGTATCGGTTGAATATTTTTTCTTACGGAACAATATAGATTATTTTCATTTACATTGATGATTTATATTTGAAATTCAACGTCATGTTCGATTTCCTAATCTACTCTATAGTTACCCGACAAATTGACCGTAAGCTTGAAACGACTGTAAATTCTATCCTTGTAGATAAAAGTCTTCTCATTCATAAAAGAACCTGTCGCAGCGGATAACGTGATATTGTCAATTGTTTTAGTAAGTCCGCTATTAATTCCCGCCTTAAGTTCGTCTATTCTTAACGATATGTCCGTATTGGATCTTGTTTCTAAAGTAGCAATGATCTTTGTATTTTTAATCCAGGGGGCCTTATGTTTAATGATAGTTTCTGTTTCCGGATCAAATTTAGCATCCACTATTTTAAAGTTATTTGTTCTCGGGTTTGTCGAAGGAGTACCAATGATGTACATTTTTGCGTTTCTTCTATAGAACAGATTGTCAAAAAAGTATCCGATACTACTTAAAAAACGATTTCGGGGATGTTGAGGCTTTGCCGCCCTCAGCTTGGCCGTTAATTCGAGAACAACATGTTGCCCACTGCTATAGGTGTGGACATTATTAAGTAGTAACCTTCTCCTACCAATTTGGAAAATATTGTCTGCTGAATTCGCATTGACTTTTGCATCCAGGTCATCAAAAGACATGCTTATATCGGACTGTACTTCGAAACCTGGAGTACAATTCTCAAGTGTCAATGATGGCAAGGATACAGGTGTGATAGAAGGCTCATTCCCTTCATGGATTTCAGGTTTGAAGGTAACTCCAATGGTTGTCGAAACGAATTGCGGGTTACCATTACTTACTAATATTTGTCCGCCCGACAACTTCTCCATTCCTAAGGTAAGCCAAGTTCGCTCATTAATTTTAATAGGTTCTTGTAGAACATCCCATAAATGAATCAACGGTTGTTTGAAATCAGTTATTCGAGGCACTAATTCATCAACTTTGCTTGCGCCTTGATCCAAAAATTTCTCGATTAAACGATTTAAATTATCTGTTACGTCCCGGTTTAGTAGCGTCAATTTACAACGATTCGGGTTGACTATATCTTTACGCTTGGTTTTAGTGGTAAGGCTGTAATTTTCAGAAAAACCAAATTTTGAGTCGTAACCAATAATTATTTCCCGCGCGGCTTCATCATCCCATCCACACTGACCGGCAACAGGAATGGCTCCAATAATCACATAGCCATCTGCCGAATAATAAATTTTTTCAGCGATCGAAAAACTATCTCCATGGAGTTCTAGTACATCGATCGGCAGTTCTCTCCAAACTTTATAGTCTACGTTAACAAAGTAAGCAACTGGGGGAATAAGATTTAACCCCCCATCTTGATAATTTCCATCGTAATATTCGCAAACATTTTGCTCAAATGTTCGCAAGTATGGGATAGGGAAACGTAGAGGAATACAAAGCCTAGCTACAGAACTTTCAATATGTGGGAAATTGTCTTCGACAGTCGGTCGAGGGCCAATAGGTCTTATTTGAGCATAGGCCGAAGCTAAGCATAAAAAAAAAGCGAAAATGGTACAATATGCTTTTTTCATGATTTAAGATTTTCATTAAAAGTCGTTACAGGCGCATCTTCTACGATCAGTCCATTCTGAATCATGTGTTTCAGGATTACCGTCACATTTAATCTCACGAACACTATGATTATTGAAGAGTAGACACAAATGTATTTCCTTTCCGTCCTGTCCTGTGGTTGACCTTATCCATATTTCCCTTGCATATCGGATCTGAATAGGCAATTGCCACTCCAAAGGTTCGCCGCGATGCCATATCTTTTCAAAGACCGCGCAATCGTCACAGCCACCAATGCGGTATTCTAGCTTCATACTATTGGCTTCGGTGTTAGGGAGACAGATTTTTACAGCCCAGCCTCTGGGTGGGGCCGGACAGTTTTGACCCTTAGCGGAGAGAAACCCGCATAGGATGAGTAAAATCGACAATACTTTCATGATAAGAGATTAAGGTAATGTCAAAATAATAACTAATTCTTATATTATCAAGCATAAAATACTCATTTGTATGTTGTTATTTATGAGTAAGTCGGGAGGGGGCATGAATTTAATAAATGCGAGGCATTTGCTTCTATGTAAGGGCGATAAGTCCTATTTCGATAGGAAAAGGGATTTTGATCGAATGTTTACGCTAATGTCAAAGTCTAAAGAAAATTATGCTTCTTATGCCGGGATGATAAGATGGCATATAATCTATGATAGCAAAATCAACGAGTTCCTTAATACACTTATGGTACGTTACGATACTTCCTATATGGGATAGTTCAATAAGCCTTTTACGGGAGATATAAATAGGAGCAGATGAATCTGTTCCTTGGGACATTTGGATAATGGCAAGTATCAGCGCTAGATGCCAGACTGTTATCCGATGATCGCTCGACAATCTTCGCAACAATGGCTTAAATATGTTCAAGTCGTGCGCCAGCAGAGGAAATCTGGTAGCTGCAATTCAAAGTTGCAAAGTAAAAGTAACAGACAAGCCGGAACTCAAGCATATCATTTTTCATAGGGACAGCGATATATACGATGGGGACGAACCTGATAAAGATCGGGTAGAACGAGGGATAAGGTTGTTGAATGCGCCCGGCAACGTAAAACATCAATTATTCTTAACTTCAGGGTATGATGTTGAAGCCTACTTTCTTAATCCAGAACATATAAACGCCCTTGATCCGGGAATCTCAATCGTTGAAGCTGAAAAATTAATTAACGAAGCCACCACAGAAACTCGTGACAAATCATTAGATAAACTTCTGGGACAAATCGAAAAGTATCGACGTGAAGCTGTAGATAATAATCAGTTTAATGAATTTAGCTATACCAAAACCATAAAACTATTAACCCAAAAATATGATTCGAATCCTGAACGGTATGGGTATGGAAAGACCGTCCTTGGAAGGCTCATTGATAAACTTCGATCAAAAAAGAGTAAAATTGATATTTTACATAACAGCAACAAGATTATTATACCAAGTTTAGTCGAATTGCTAGTAGAGGATTAGTGAACAGAATTTTAGTAATAGTAAAGCTATCGAATCCCGTCGATGTAAAAAATAAGGTATTATAGTCCAAAATATATGATTAGTATTTATCCCTTAGGAGACTTGCTCATACTTAATTATACCGTTGACAACGGAACCGGTTGGGTAAAGGAAAAGCTACGTTCAGATACCTTAATATAGTAATCGTTAGCGGCCGAAGGGCCCAGCCCGGGAGTTCTTTTTAAAAGCCCTCTATTCGTATATATTCCACTAAGCAGGTTACCATTTTCCAAAATCTCATAAACCTGAATACCGTAATGCACTTTCATATTATCTTATTTTTATCCACCAAAGATAGACGATAATCGAAAAGATAGAGCAGTTAGATACTCATGCACGACCAGTATGGTAAAGCTTTTGCTATCCTTATCCATGCTATGGCATAATGAAAAACACTTTGCTTCTAATGCCCGGATGATAAGAAGGGAAGTAGTCAATAATTCTGTAGCTCACTAATTCCTTAATGCACTTATGGTAGGTGACTATGCTGCCAATATGGGAGATCTTAAGGAGCATTTTCCTTGAAATGAAAATTGGAGCAGTGGGCTCTGCTCCCTGGGCCAGTTGCATAATAGCTACAATCAAAGCCACATGTGAAACGGTAATCCGGTTATCCCATACCAACTTTTTCAGCAATGGTTTAAACATATTCAGGTCTACCTGAGTCATGACCATTATCGTTTAACCGTAAACAAAGAGGCCACTTCCGAGCGCTTATAGCGCCAGGTACCATTGATCTTTACTGGCCGAAGTTTCCCGCTAATGCGCAGGTTCTGTAAAGAGCCTGCTGACATTTTCAGAATTTTGCACACTTCGGCACTTTTAAGCCAGTCTTCCTTTTGCTCTTGTATTGCAGGTTTGAGCAACTGCTTAATATCATTGAGCAGTTCTATTCGGAACAACCATAAGTCCTCTTTCGTCAATACTTCTTCACTCATCTTATCCCTTCCTTTCGATTATAGACCTTTCAAAATAATAGTACTGCCTTGGTGCGGATAATGGGACGGCTCATAACGCAAATAGCCGCCATCATGCAGGTCACGAAGCAATTTGTAATAGGTTTTGCTGGCAAACAACTTGGCTACCGGTCTGACATCGTAACTAAAAAGCTTTACCGGTCCGTAGAAGTCCTGTCTGGCCCAGAGCTCCACGAGAACTGCATATAGGCCGATATGGGCAATGCCTATGCATTTATCTGGTCCTGCCTTCCTGAAAAATCCTGATAATAATTCCCGGTCTGTCATGTCTTACAGTTTAACAGGGCGGCTTCGCTTTTTCACCTGTTCATCCGGTAAATCCTTTTTGAATCTCATCGCTACAACGTTGCCCGCTTTCTCTTTTCCGTCATCGATCCTTTCCAGGTCGCTATTTAAAATTGTTACCCTGCCCCACCTGGGATCAGCCTCTAAAAAAGCGTCTTGCTTTTTGCCTTGTAAGATCAGTCCAGCCGAAACCCGGTCGCCATTTTCCAGTGCATGAATGATTCGGTCTACATCCTCGAGATCTTTGAAGGGTAGTTTGTTGACAGCTTCGTGCAAATCAAATCTGAAATCTGGTGGAAAATGTCTGATCTTACAGTTGCCTGAAGCATCCCGGTCATTCATATCCAATTGGCACCAGGTTGCATTGACATGAACAGCCCTTCCTGACAACATATTATAAGCCTGGGATGCCTGCATACCTTGACCCGCATCTACCTGGAAAGATTGCCGCTTACCGGTTTCCGGAATTACGGTAGCCTGATATCCCTGATACTGAAAATGTCCCTGCTGATCTCTTTTGAATTGGACCTGAAGGTCCATACGGTTGCGTCCAGGCATGTTCCAAGCCACAGGGAGCGTAAATTCATTCCCCTCAAATTTCATTCGTGCAATGACTTGTTGCGAATATCCACCCAGGCCTGCTTTTACCAGCTCCGCCTTGATCTGTTCCTGTCGGGCCAGATCCTGCTTATCGATCTTGGAGGCCCTTTGCTTTATGTCTAAATAGACAATGATGCGTCTCGCTAGCCGGACCAGAAGGTTCGGATATAGCTTGCGCTCGATCTGCCTGCGCTCGATACGCAAATCCTTCAATGCCTCCCTGTCGCCGGGGTGTTGCGTGCTGAGAAATTTGGCCTGAAGCATTTCGTAGTGTGCCAGCCTCCGCTTCAACAGCTCGCTGCCGTTAAATCCAGAGGAAGTGAGCAGGCCACTAAGGCGCTGCTCCCTTTCCTTCCATGCTTTCAACTCTTGTTCTAATCTGCTTTCCATTTTCTGTTAATAGCTATGTGAACACCAATTACCTTAAGATGCGTTTTTTTCTACTTGGTTTCTGCTCTTGACTGGTTGCCGGGTCACTGTCGGTTTCGGAACCACCCTGCTTTTGGCCCTTGCTGATTTGCTGACTATTGTCCTGTTTTATATCGTCTTTTTCTTTGGGTATCGCTTTGGAGGCAGACAGAAGGGTTTTGCCATCAAACAAACTCGTCGTTTGATGTGCGCCGTTGACCATAATAGAGCGTTTGTATTCCCTATCGCTTGCTGAGATAACGGTCACGTCAACAATATCTCCTTTATTAAGCTTGCCGATAAGCTTTGCGGCCGTATCCGCTGCGTCCATTTCTTTGATCCGAACCGGCAGGGAACGGATCTTTGCCTCCAGGTCAAAATCAGGTTTCTTGATGAACGGGTAATTGCCCTCCTTTTTTTCGGTCAGGTCCAGCGATATCCTTGCGCTGTAAATTTCCCCATCCTTTTTAGCGAAGTTTTTGAGCACCCATCGCTGCCGCTCATCGGGTGCCGGCAAAAGGTTCAGGGCTTCTTTGAGCGTAATGGTACTGTTGATTGTCTTAGGGATTTTGTTCCCCTCCGGATCAACGATAAATCCCTTATCAGGTCTTTGGACCCAGAAGGTTTGCTTCAACGGTTCGGTATTACCATATTTTGCCGCAACATCATATTGGTTAAAGAAATAATCCTCTTTACCTTTTTTGAAGTGGCCGGTAATGTCAGCCGACCCGCCAGGCGTAATTTGTTGATGCCCCACTGTAAATTCAGACAATCCCTTTTCTATATTTTCCCTGATAGTAAATTCCCAGGTTTCCGGAAGCCCTGTATTTCTTACCTGGTCTGTGAGATAGGCCACATTGAGATTCTGGCGTTCAGTTAATTCTTTTGTTTCCATAAATTGTAATGTTAAAGTGTGTTCAAATTCAGGGTCAGTTTCCCAGCAATGGATGTGGATCGAACCGACCTCTTTACCTGTACTTAAAAGTGCTGAATGCGCCTCATGGAGCTGTTCTGTCAAATGAGGTACTGCTGTGTATTCGATTAGATCATTAGCGGTAGTAGAAAATAGTAATACATCCGCTGCATCTTCCTGCCTGGTAAAATGCGAGTCTATTTCAAAACGTGATACCTTCGGATCGAAAGTGATCCAGCCTTCCTCGGTTTGCTGTAGCTGCTCTATCGCTTTTTCAATACGCTCTCTGTCGATTTCCATAGTCATCATAAGGCTATGGCTTTTAGCAGGACTTTGTTTTTTATTTTCAATTGCAGGTGCCGCCCACCATTTTGCTCCATTAGTTGTATAGACAAGTACTTTTTATCGGGAATCGTGAACTTAGGCAGCACGACTACAATAGTCTGGGCAGAACGCCCTCTAATGATTTCGGTATTACCGCAAAATTGCCCGGGACGCAGTTCCAGTTCCTGGACCGCAGTACGTTTGGCCTGGTTCTTATCATGGATATAGAAGCGGAGCTGGTCAATGGTATAATTTACCTGTGAGCTGTTCTCTAATCTCAACTGGAAATAAAACACATCGCTCCGGATGTAAATCCCATTTAACGCCATCGTGATATCGCTTTGCCGATCCCTTGGTCGTTTGAGAAATGTTTTTTTTAAAGCCACTTGCTCCGCTAGGTCATGCACCTTTGCCTCATTGTCATTACGGGCGTTAAAAAGGGCATCGGGCCGCAAGGTATGCGAGGTGCCGTCAAGCTTAATATTGAGGTTGGGGGGATCATTGACATAATTAACCAGGAAACTATACAACTTTCCATCCGAGGTCACTACGGTCAGGTTGGTTTCCGTAAAGCCTTGTTTGGCCGCCTTCACCTGCAGAATGTTCTCTACGCCGCCTGCTACTTGGGCCAGCAAATCCTTGCTGCCTTTATCCACGCTTTTGATCGCATAAGGAAAAATAAGGTTGGTTGTTTTCTCGAAGGTGACCGAAAGTGCTTCCGGTTTGATTACTGATTGTTTAAGGACCTCCTGGGCCATGGATGTAACGCATAAGCTTAATAGTAATAGTAACGATAAGCCTGCAACACTGATCTTTCTCATCATCGTTTGTTTTTATTGTCGTTGTTTATAAATTTTTCAATTCCCTTGTTTCAGTTTATCGTCGCGTAACAGTACCTTATATCCCGCTTTCACGAATACCTTGACCAATTTGATCTTTCGGCTGAGCAGACTTTTAGCTGCTTCAATGCCGGCACTGGCAGCCTGAACGCCCAGCGATGGGTCATAGCTGTTCAGCCCGGTATTCTGGATGGATTGATCCGCGTTTTGTTTAGCGACGTCACGTGTTATGGCGCCGGGAATATAAATACCATCGAGCCCGTCGATATCGAATACGGAAAGGTGTACAGGGAGAACCGACTTTTTGTAGGCGATGCTCTTGATCTCGATAACCAGCCGCTCGCCGTCCAGTTGTGCCGTACCGAATACGAAATTGTCTTTAGGGATAATGATATCATTAATACGGATAGCTTCGATAATGCGCAGTTTGACCGTGGAGCCCGCTACGATCGTCTGGTCTTCATGAACAACAGCCGCAATCGCATTCTGCTCGTCAACAGAAGCAATAGAATCGTCCAGCCCGTAGAAACCGGACCTTGCTTCAGCGCTTGACTTGCCATCCAATGTCGTAACGATATTTTTTTCTACTGGCGCGGTAACCGGGTAAACCTGTCCTTTTCTAAAGTCTTCCTTGTCTTTGATTTTTTCCTTTACCCTTTCCGGATGCTGGATATCGAGGATTCGTTCAAGCATATTATTTAACTGCTCGGTTTCCGGGTCTTTCTCATTACCACCCGACTGCATTGCTTTCATCATTTGTTCGAGGCGGTCCACATCCATCGTATTGACCGAAACAGGCTGTCGGTAATCACCAGGAACATAACCGGGAACCTGGTTGGGCTGTACGGGTTGATTCAATGCCTTTTGAAGTGCCCCGAGCTTTTCGTAGACTTTGGCTTCATTAGGATCGCGATAAGGAGAACTGCCAGGAAGCGCCTGTGCACCGAATGATGGTTGCAGACTACTGGCGGTCGGAGCACTGTCATTGGGCTGTGCATCCTTGTAGTATGGATCATTCGCCCCTTGTTGTTTGTGCTTTAAAGAGTCCGTTATCGCTTGTTCGTAATAACTGAGCTTGTCTTTAACCGTGTTGGCATTGTGCGCATCAGGAAGCTTTACGTTTAACCCTGCTTTTGTTCCTGGCTTATTGGTAGTGTCTCCTTGTCCACCGCCCAAAGCTGCAAACCCCATAGTTGTGAATGGAATAATGAGCAGGGGCAGCATCAAAAGGAATTTCCTTTTTTTGTTGTCGATCTGTGTTTTCATCACTTTTTTTAATTTAAATTTTTCAATAAACGTATCTCTGTATAAGCCTTCTTTATCCGCTCTTTGCATACTGCTATGAAATCAACCGGCTTGCCAAGATGAAACGTCTGCTCATTTTTCTCAATACCGAGAAATTGCCGGTTCTCCAGAACGGCAGCAACCATAAAGCTACCGCTACCGCAAGCATTGTCCAGGACTATGGCTCCTGGATCAGTATAAGAGCGGATCAGCCAACGTCCAAGTTCAATAGGCTTTTGCGTTGGATGATAAGTTCCGTCGGGCCGCGCAGATTGGGTACAGATATAGTCTGGATGATCATCTATATAAAGAACATCTGTCGGGTAACGCCTCCCATCCGTGTTAATCGCCCGTGAAGACTTGTATGCACCATAAGTGCCAACGACCGAATCCTTTCGAGTTCCTTTGTCATAAGGTTCACCTGGGCTCTTCTGCGGATGATAAACCGGTTGTTTGTTGTAGAAGACGCAGAGGTCCTCGTGCTTTCGTAGGGGCTGCTTATTGGCATTTAAAAAATTAGTCGCGGAAGACTTGATCCAAACAATCTTGTATTTAAACCACTCCGGATTGCTCATGATCAGGCATCCGGTAAAGATACCCTGACCCGTCAGCACGACCGCTCCGCCCGGCTTAATGATGCGCAGGTATTGGCGCCATAGCCTATCCAGATCAATACAGCAATCCCAGGGATTATTGGTCGTGCCATAGGGCAGGTCACATAATACCAGGTCAACAAAATGATCCGGCAGCAAGGGCAGCAGTTCCAGACAGTCTGCCTCCCAGATGTTATTGATCCATTTGTCCATTACCCGCTCCTTTTTCTTTGCAATAAACCTTTTCGATTTGCCGGATACTATCGAGTAACCCCGGACGTTTCCTGAGCAAGCTGTCCCGGATCAAACGCCCGTTCTCCGTGCTGCCCAGGCTGTCAAGATAATGCCGGAACTTTTTTATTGGCAGCAGGAAAGAGGGCTGGCCCGGGCTGGCAGGTGGTGGCGATGTTTTCCGCAAGACATCGGGAAGGCTTAGTTTCACCGGGGCATCAATAAAGTGAATGCCTTGTTTAAAAGCTGATACAACCAGGAGGCCGCTATAAATCATCATACCAAAAAAGAAGAGCAGCAGCGCCCACTTACGACCCCGGGGTGAAAGCCGACCAAAGGATTTATTCATACAGTCCGCCCAGGATCTTTGTACCCAATGCAAGCCCGCGGCTATTTTTGCGGCCATACGCCACTGCCTCAAATCCTGTCCAGCACTAGGTTTCTTATTGTTCCATTTCATATTACCTGTTTTTAATAGTTATGTCTTTGTTTGCGATGATCTGCCATTTTTCGATCAGAAAACCATGCGGATTGTTATCGCTTCGGGCAATGGATCGCAGATAGCCTTCCGTGATCAGGCTCCGGGTAACTACTGTCGTGGCACGGGTGATCTGCTCGTGGCCATAATACCGGAAGAAATAGGGGTAGGCCGTTATATTGACCGAGATACTGTCCGGCTGAATATTCTGGCTGACATTGCCACTGATGATATTATTATAATAACTGCTTTCTTTCAGATCGTCATAAACCCGCTTTACCGAGCCATCACCCAGGTACATGGCCGAATTAATATTGGCTTCGATCAGCTTGTCATCCGGGGAGAGCGTAAAAAAGTACTGATGAAAAGTCTTGATATGGTCTTTGGCCTCCACTGGTAGATTTTCCTTCCGGTCCGAAACCACCGCCTCTAAAGCCTTGCCATTAGCGAGTACATAAACTTTACTTTCGACGAGGCTCACCAGGGAAAAGCTTTTATAGATTGTGTAGCAGCAGATCAGTAGGCAGGTCAGGATAACGGCCAGGCAGAACAGGCGGATATGTCGAAAGGCGGTATCAATGTTTTTTGCTTTAATAAACATAGCTTTTTGTTTTTCTTTTAGGAATTGGAGGAATTACCGGAGAGCTTGTCTTTCATGTAGGCGCCGGTATGTCCTAAGCCTCTTCCTACAGCGCCAGAGGCACCCGTGCCGCTTGCCTGACCGCTGCGGCCCTGACTATAGTACTCACCCACATTGCCCAGGCTGTTAGCGGTTTGTCCGGCACGGCCTATGGCGCCACTACCGACCGAAGAGCTGATACTGGTTACTTTTTGCAACATGGCGCCCATACCACCGGCATGGACGATGGAGTTAGCAATGGAGGGAACAGTAAAATAGCCGACAATGCCAATAAGCATAAAGATGAGATAGCCGGTATCGGCCGCACTGAAGAACGTATCCCCATTTTGTTGTATCTGGCCGAGATCCAACTTTAACATCTGTTGCTGTATCTGCCCGATGATCGCTCCAAAAATGTTGGCGACCGGCAACCACAGAAAAATGTTCATATAGCGCGCAAGCCAGGCCGTTAATGTATGCTGGAAGCCATCGAAGACGGCTATCCCGAATACCAGGGGCCCCAGTATGGCCAACACTATGAGTTGAAACGTCCGGAGGGTATTGATGCAGAGCGCAGCCGCCTGGAACAAGACCTGCAGTACCTCCGACATCCATTGCTTGACTGAATTGCGAAAGTTATAGGAAACCTTTTCCATAGCGAATTTCACATCATTGCCAATACCTTCGTACCAGGTTTCACTGGAAGGATCATCTCCGTTATGTGTATACTTGTACCAGCGGTCCCGGTCGCCCTCGTTGTTATCCCCCACGTACATTTTCCATACATCGCTGTTTTTTACGGCGTCTTCCTTTTGCCTCAGGAGGTCCGCTACGGCCTTATCCGAATTCTGTACCATAGCCGCGGTACCGGTAACAGTAGGTTGCATAATGCCGTTGACCATACCGATCACCAATGGGAAAAACATGGCGCAGAAGCCCAGCACAAAGGGTCGGAACAAGGGATAGAAGTCTATCGGTTCAGCATTAGCCAGGTGCCGCCATACGCGGGCAGCGATATACCAGGTCGCTGCAAAGCCGGCAATACCCCGGCCTACTCCGGTAAGCTGGCCGCACAGCGGCAGCATCTGGTTGTACAAAGTTTCCAGTACACTTTGTAAGCTGCCGATCTCCCCGGCAATGCCTCCTCCACCGGATTGGGCATGGCCCAGTAGGGGCAATAGGCACCCCATGACCGCAACTACTGCGGTTTTCATTTTTTTGCTCATATGTTTTTATTTATTGTATCCCATAATTCTGTTTGATCACATCGTTTTGTTGCCGTTCCCTTTGCCGTTGTAACTGGAGGATGGAAGCCTGGTTATTGAAATGCCGGAGAAAACTGAGCTTATCGTCCATATCTTTATAAATGCGGTCGATACCCGCGATACGTTCGTCGTCGGACATGCGAAGCTTATTGGCTGTTATAATAGTAGCCAGGTCATCGAGATTATCAAGGCTGGAGCTGATCAGCCGGCTATAAACACCTGAGATATAGTTCAACTCGTCGGGCTGAAAAAGATTGGCTGACCTGAAACGGTTTAACGCATTCCTATATTCCCGTACCAGGGCCACCTGGTCATTTATGATATCGGTGATCCGGCCATATTGCCGGACGGTTGGGCTAACAGCCCATAGACCATCCAAGAAAAGCTGGTGCATATTGAAATTGCCCTGGGAGATATTTTTGATAGCGCCATAACCCTTTTCCAATACATCATAGCCTGCTTTCATATCGCTGAGGATATGCTTGAACTGGCTAAGCTTTTCCACATTTAGCAGTAGCTGGATAACCTCATCGGATTGTGCCTGGGCTTTGGGCAAACAGCCTGCTGTTAGAATAGCTATTATCAGGAGTAACTTTTTCATAGGTTCTAATTTTTAATGCCATAGAGATAGGTCGCAGTACTATTATCCAATTCTGCCTGTCGTTTTTGCAGGGCCATGATGGTGACCTGCTCAGAGAAAGTTTTGGCGAAGCGGTATTGCCCCTGGCTGTCGGAATACAAAGCATCGATGCGTCTGAAGCGTTCATCATCTTTCATTCCTAATTTACCGGGAGTAGTCACAGCATCTAGGTCGCTGAGGGTTTGGCTGCAGTCCGAGTTTAACCGGCTAAGTACCGAACTGACATAGGCAAGCTCCCCAGGACCGAACATATTGGAATGGTCCACGAGTTTCTTTGTCTTATCGGAAGTTTGCAGGATGGCTTGTTGCAGGTCGAGGATATCTTTTACCCTTGGGTATTTGCTGACTGCCGGATTTACGGCCTTCAGGCCGTCGAAAAATAGGGTATGCAAATGGAAGTCACCGTTTTTAATGTCCCCAATTGTGTGAAGGCCTGTTTGGGCGATGTCGTACCCCTTTTTTGCAAATTCGATATAGACCTGTAAGGCGGCGATCTGCTGTGCCAGGTATTTTTTCTGCGTGCTTCCCTGTTTGAACCATTCGGCAAAAGTCTGGGCATGTCCGTTAGTTGCCAGGATCAGACCGGATAAGACTATGATCAATATTTTCATCTTTATTAGTTTATTGTAATCCGTACATTTTTTTGACCAGCATGATCTCACTATCCGATATGGACCGTTTCAAACTTAAAAGCGCATTCTGGTTGTTGAACCGGAGCAGGTCGGAGTAATTACGGTCGACATTATCTGCAGCCGAGTTAATGATCTCTAACCGCTTGGCGTCTGTCATCTGGGTTGTAAAGGAATTGACGACAAGCATCATTTGATCGATGTTCTTTACTGTTTCTGATAAGATGCCGCTATAAACCCGGCCCATATACGCGATCTCATCCGGCGTGAAATGCTTATCGCTCCGGAGCATTGACCAGGCCCGGTTATAAGAGCCAACCAGGTTGATCTGCTTGCCGGAAATATCACGGATACGCTGGTAATAAGTAATCAGCGTTTTCACCTGCTGCAACTCGTTAAAATATTTCTGGTACAAGTCCTTTTGTTTTTGGGTCCAGTCCGAAATTTCATTCAACTTTAACTTCGAGAGGGTGTTTTCCAAAGTCTTCTGCGCGTTTTGCAGCCAGATAATCTTGTTCTGTTCCCGTTGTATTTTCAGGTCGATGGCTTTGATCACTTTTTTGACACCCGCTTTAATGATCTCCGCTATAGCCAACTGTGCTTGTGCCTTCGGTGCCGGTAGAATCAAGGCAACCAGGAAAAATAGCAGGGCAAGGATTTTGATGTGTTTTTTCATGAGCTTAATTTTTGTTGTTCCTTTTCATCCTGAACCAAAGCCGCAATGCCTTTTCGGATGTCCCCACCGAAGTTGGTTGCATATTTGGCCACTTTTATTTTCTCGCTTTGCTCCGTGGTATAGGCATAGTATTCCTCCGGCGAAACTTCTGTGCGGTAAACCTTGCTGAGCATACCACCAAGGGAAATAAAAACCTCTTTGTATTTGCGTGAGGGGTCATTGGCCTTGTTAACCGAAAGCACCAGCGCTTTTTCTTTATCAGTAAGTCCCAGGAGTTCCTGTATGGCGTCAAATTTGTTCTGGTATTTACTTTGGTCCAGCAAGACCTTGCAATCGCTGTTATTAATAATAGCCTGCTTGACTACAGGAGAGGAAATGATATCCTCTACTTCCTGCGTCACAACAATGGCTTCGCCAAAGAATTTACGGACAGTCTTAAACAGGTATTTGATGTATTCCGCAAACCCCTCCTTCATCAACGCTTTCCATGCTTCTTCAATCAGGATCATCTTCCGGATACCCTTTAGTTTACGCATCTTATTGATGAAAACTTCCATGATGATGATGGTCACCACCGGAAACAGGATCGGATGGTCCTTAATATTATCCAACTCAAATACAATAAGCCTTTCAGTAAGCAAGTCAAGATTTTCATGGGCATTCAACAGGTAATCAAATTCTCCCCCTTTGTAATAAGGCCGGAGCACATATAAAAAATTGCTGACATCAAAATCCTTATCCTTAACCTTATCTGATTGGAGGACTGGTACGAAATCAGCTTTTAGAAACTCATAGAAACTATCAAAGCAGGGAAAGATCGATGGGTTACTGTCCAGCTTATCAAAGTACAGGGTGATGGCGTTGGAGAGCGCCACGTATTCGCTGCGTAAGAAAGCTTCATCGTCTTTCTTCCAAAGGGCCAGCAGCAGTGTTTTAATACTTTCTTTCTTCTCAGTATCCAAGCTATCACCTTTGCCGATATAAAAAGGATTGAAACGGATGGGATTGTTTTCCTCGTAGGTGAAATAATAACCATTAACCATGTCGCATAACCCCTTGTAACTATGTCCAACATCAACGAGAACGACGTGCGTCCTCTGCTCGTAATAGGAGCGTACCATGTGATTGGTATAAAAACTCTTACCGGAACCACTGGGGCCCAGAATGAATTTGTTACGATTGGTACATATCCCCTTTTGCATCGGCTCGTCACTGATATCTACATGGACGGGTCTTCCGGTGAGCCGGTCGCCAAGGCGTATACCTACAGGACTCAGGGAAGTCCTGTAACCGGTTTCAAGGTTGAAAAAACATGTAGCTTGTTCGGAAAACGTATCAAAGGCGTCGTTGAGTGGAAAATCTGCCTCATTACCCGGAATTCCCGCCCAAAAGATTTGTGGTGCGCCAGATGTTTCCAGCTTGGCAACAGCGTCCATTTGTGCAAGCGCAGAGCTTACCTTGTTCTTTAGGTCCTTCAGCTCGTCAGGCCTGTCGGTCCATACCAGCACATTGAAGTGTGCTTTTACCGGCAGGCGTTGCTGGCTGATCGCTTCGTTCAGGAAATCATTAGTCGCATCACGGGCAATACTGTTTTCCCGGCTGTAGGCAGAAAGCGACTGCAGGCGCAGCTTTTTACTTTCCAATTTTTGGATCGTTTTCTGCGCATCCTCAATAAACAGGTATTGATTGTAGATGTGATTGCAGGGAAGCAACCCGCCAAGCGTTGCAGCAAAACCTATACTGAATTTTGTTTTGTCGGTGCTATACTTATCGTAGTTGATCCTGCTGCCGCACAACGCCGGAAGGTCTACCGCGTCGCCCAGCGTATATAACTGACAATGTTGTCCGCCGACTTGTATTTTCTCGCCACTGAACTGGATATCTTTTACAATAAAATTATCCTCTTCTTCAGCCAGGAAGCAGTACCGTTCTACAACACCCATTTTTCGTTGATGACTGTACAGATCATCTTCCGGTAGCCTGGTCATTTTGACGAAACCACTGTCCTCCAAGATCTGCCGGAACTGTCCGCAGCTATCCAGAAAATCCTGAAGAAGGTTGGCGTTCAGCGGCAGATCCGGAACAATGCTCCGGCGAAGCAGGTTAGAGAACATGGAACTTGAAGGCTTTCGTCCGGTAGCTTTTTTAGTCAGGAATACATAGCAGGTATGATCCAGGTAGGGACGCTCATTGAAGAAACGTTCGCTGCTACGGGACAGGAAACTATCACCAGCCTTTTCATAATCCGGTTTATGCTTACTGTCGATAAACCAATCCTGTTTGTGCAGGATACTATGTTTGGGTAGGACCTTAATGGCCTTTATCCAGGCCTGATGAAAAGCTTCGTAATCGCTATCCGATAACGTAAAGATTTCCGGCAGTACCAGCTTATAAGCTACGGTAATGTCACCTTGTTTACTGAGCAGGCAATCGTGCTCCACCCCCCACAATGGGAGCGCATCATCCATCCACTTTTCCATTCGCACTAATCTTTCAGATGAGTTAATATTATTTACAGGCTCTTTCCTTTTTTGCGCTTTACTTCCTCTTTGGGTAATTCGGATTTGATGTTATTTTTTTCTCTTTCCAGGTTTTTTTTGATGATCTCCTTTATCGGCGTTTCATCCCAGGGGATAACCCTGGCCTGCATTTCCAGTTGGGGAGGATACCTGCGGACTGTATCTACGACATCTAAGCCATTTTCTTGGGCATACCTGACCGGGTCCATCTCAAATATGGGTGGCAGTTCGATCATCACAAAGCTCTTAGGGACCTCTTTTGCCCTTTCCCAATCTACTTGCACCATTTCATGGCGAGCGGGACTGTAGGGGATAATATAGCCTTGCGCTTCGTCCTCGAAATTGGCGTGGTGTTGGAGTTCCCTAATGGAAATGCCCAGCGTAGAAAAATCATCTTTAGGCCGAAGAAACCCGACATTGATATCTACAAAAAAAGGGTGGCCTGCAATATTGATGACTGGCTGCCTGCCACTGAGTCGTTGTTCCAACACCTCCTGATCAACGATAAGCTCAAAATCTGAGTGTTTTTTAATTTCATCTAATGAGCGGTTATAGGTCATTGCCATACCCTGAGGATCAATTTCTTTCATCTGTGCAATAGGCACGGTGATGAAATATTCAAATAAGGACGGCAGATTTCTGCTTTCCGGACTGTAATCGAGCTCATAATGCGTTCCTTTATACCTCATTTGATCAAAAGAGATCGTATTGTCAACGTTACCTTTTTCCAGCAGGGTCTGCCTCGCCACATCGACCTCGAAGGCAGTACCTGCAATGTTGATCACTGGTAATTTTCTATTTGTTTCCATCATCTTTTAATTTGATAAATACCCTCCGGCTATTACAGCGGATCACTTTGGGGACCCGTTTGGCAGCCATCATTTTCATCATGCCATGCGCTCCGTATTTATGGCTCATACCGTAGACTTTGTATACCAGTGCTGAGCCACCGCCTACTATAATGGCGATACACAAGTACTGGTTGACGCCAAGGATATAAAGGGCGGCAAATATGATCAGCAACGCCAGGATGCCGGCCCCCAGGTACCAGATATACTGGGCCTTGAGCCCTTTAAATTCTATGCTTTTGTTAATGCCCTTGTTGATGGCGTATACACTGTTGTTCATATGCTCATTCTTGTTTTTTGTTTTGGTGTGCCGTCCTCATTCAATTCGTCCAAGCGCATGGTCTGCCGGTGGCCGAAGTGGTTTCTGGGGACGAGCGGTACCGTATTCGGTTCTTCCGTTTTCGGTTCGATTTTATAAATGAGAGCATCGCCGTTGTTATTCATTTTTTTATCAATTATTTCATCATTTACTTCAGTTGGCATCTGCTTCTCCCTGATCTTTTCCGCAATTTCTTTTTCAAGCGCCCGTAGCTCTTTTTTCAGCATTTCCAGTTCATCGCCCCGTTCAAAAGGGCGGCCGATGACTTCTTCGAGCATGGGTATAGCCTGAGCTGATTCTGCTACTTTCTTTTCATAATGCTCCCGGATCGTAGCGACACGATCTATAGCATTTAGGAAATAGCGAGCTGCTATCTTGGGATTATCCGTGTTGGGTGCGCCTTCATTATAGGTGTATTTGATGCCAGTCGCAGGGTTTTCTGCAAAGCACCAGTTGTTGTTTTGATAGATAATACCGCCCTTTTTGTCAAAATCCACGGCAACTCGTTTCTGAGCTATGAACAGATCAAAGCCATAAAGCGTACCTAATAGCTCCCTGTCCTTGCCTGCGGCAGGTTTCCACTCTTTGAACTGCCTGACAATGGACCTGCCAAGCACTTCCGGGTCGGAGGATTCGACGGCTAATAGCCGGATGCTATTTACTTTTGTCCCTTCTTTATCGTATTGCAATAACTGCTTATAATTACCTTCATCTTTCGACAGTTTTTCCAGGGAAACCTGATCGGATTCCATTTGTAGTTTGGTGGATTCCAGCTTGCCCTTAGAGCGGGAAACATCCCGGAAATGCGCTGTCTTCAAACCTTCCAGTGCGGTTACCTTTTTCTCTAACTTACTTTTTTCCAATAAAGAGGTATCACCAGATAGTATTGCGATGTATTCTGAGAAATTCATACCGCTTTTTTCATCCATGGCTCCTTCATCGAGGGTGCGGGCGCTCAGCTCGCTGTTCTTCATCTGGGAGATAAAGAGCTGTTTATTTTTCAGCAGATTGAATTTGTAATTATCCAGGCTTTTTTCTACCGCATAAATATAGCTTATGACCCTGTTGCCGTAAAATTCCTTCGCAACACGATTGCCCTGCCTTGCACCCCGGCCATTGCGTTGTTCCAGTTCAGACGGCTTCCAGGGGATGTCCAGGTGATGCATGGCGACCATACGTTCCTGAACGTTCAAGCCAGTGCCGGCTTTCTCAGTACTGCCGATCAGGATACGGATCTCACCCCGGTTCATTTTCCGAAACAGTTCCGGTTTTTTCGCTTCCGACCAGTTATGAATAAAGGTGATCTGCGCAGCGGGTATATTGAAATCAGCAACCAGCTTATCTTTTAGCGCGTCGTAAATATTAAATTCGTTAGGTTTAGGAGTACCGATATCGGAGAAAATGATCTGGGTTCCCTTATGCTCCCGGCTGAGCTCGTACCATTCCGCCACCTTCCTGGCGCAGACGCTTACTTTATTTTCCGGATGATCGCTATAAAGATCTGAATCGATCAACCGCATGTCCGCTGACATTTTCTTCGCATAATTGGTGGCAATCAGCATACGGGCCTTGTCTTCAGTCGGAGTCAGTGGCTCTCTTCCAAGAAGCGTCGCATTACCACTTTTGGCAAATGCCATCAAGCTTGCGATAAACTCAACCTGCTCCGGTGTAGGACTGATACTCACCAGTTCTTCTTTAAGCTGGGGCTTGTCCAGCGCAATATGCTCTGCTGTCTTATAATCAGTGATCTCATTATAGAACATCGCCAGCTCAGGAACTTTGATAAAATGCCGGAACCGTTCCTTAGGGATGATCTCATTGGTAACAGAAAACTCGAAGTCCGTTGTCTTTCGGGCGAATACTGCCGCCCAGCCGTCAAAGTTTTCAATGGACTGTCGCTGCATTTCCTTAGGCCGGAGATATTTGAAGATCAGATACAGCTCCGTCAAACTGTTGGATATGGGCGTACCCGATAAGAATGTGACGCAAAGGTCCCGGTCGAATTTTTCCTGCAGGGTGCGCACTGCAAAAAGCATGTTCAGCGCTTTCTGGCTACCCTCTATATTGCCCAGGCCGGCGACACGGTTATGCCGGGTAGTAAAAGTCAGGTTCTTAAATTTGTGGCTTTCGTCAATAAAAAGGTGATCAACGCCCATTTGTAAGAAGTCGATCCCTTCGTCTTGTTTGGTCTTGATCGCATGTTCCACAGAGCGGAGCGTATCGATCAGGTTGTTCTTACGGATTTCCAGGCCTTTGAGCATAGCCTTAGATAGCTCGCCCCCTATGTCTTCGATGGTATCCATGTCCCTTTCCAGGTTATCGAGTTCAGCGCCCAATATTTTACGGCGCACTTCCGGCGACTGTGGTATCTTACCGAATTGGTCATGGGTAAGGATCACGCAATCCCATTGGTTAGCCTTGATCTCATGAAAGAGGCGCAGCCTGTTGGCCGGGGAAAAGTCCGTTTCATTCGGCGCCAGTATTTTTGCTTTCGGATAGGCTTTGCGGTAGGTATCCCTGATCTGGTCAACATTGGCTTTAAGGGCCAGGATCATAGGTTTGTTGATCAGCCGCAGGCGCTTCATTTCCTGGGCAGCAACAATCATGGTCAGCGTCTTGCCCAATCCCACTTCATGATCGATAAGGCCGCCCTGGTTCTGAACGATGCGCCATGCCGCGTTTCGCTGTGAAACATAGAGATCAGCAATACCGAGGGCATTTTTATCAAGGCCAGGAAAGCTCAGATGGCTGCCATCATATTCCCTGAGCCGGTAGCAATTGAAAGTATCATTATACAAGCGTTCCAGCTTGCGCTTTTCTTCGTCTGGCAGTTGGCAGAGCCAGGTAACAAAGCCCTGTCGCATCCGCTCGATCTTCTCATGGGCAAGTTGGGTGGCCTCATTGTCCGGTACACGTATCTTGCCGTTGGGGCCATCTACTTCATAAGTAAAGTAAGGACTTGTATTTTCCAGCGCATTTTCCAGTAGCGTATAGCCATAGACATTTTTACCGCTGATAGGCTTGATCGCAAACTCTTCGTCAGTCTTGGCATTCCGGCCATCGGTAGTTACCCGAAAGACATCGACAGAGGACAAATAAACTACGGTCGTATCTAGCGAAAATAGTTGCTCAGCATAGGTCTGGTAATAACTTGCGGGAATCCATCGCTCCCCGAGATTGAAATCCAGTAGTTCAAAGGGAATGGGGTCCGGTTGCGCCAGCCTCAGGGCTTCAAGCGAACGTATAAATTCAGGGTCCGACTGGCGCCCGGTTTCCATCGCTTCCATCTGGCGAAGCTTACCGGTTACATTACCGCTAAGAAAAGCGTCCTTTGTTTCCCAGGCTCCTGATAGCGGGTTGTGCAGGATATGATCGCACAGCTCATGAATGAGCTGCGGCTCAGTTTTTTGTGTGATCCCGGCAATAAAAGCCAGATCGACACGCCCTTCCAGGTTCAAACAATGCGCCAGGCCATCGATAGCATTATCGGTACGAAAAACCTCTTTGGGTTGATTCAGACTACCAGTGAATATATCTGCGCGGATATACTCTTCTCCTTGCTTTCGTTCCAGCGATGCCAGCACGTTGAAGCCAAAAGCTTCATCGGCCATGATCAGCTTACGATTGCTCTTATTATTTAAAGGGCCGTAGATTGCGGTAAAGTCCGTGTACCGTTTGTTCAGTTCAGTACGTAATGCATCAAAACGCTCCGCCTGGTTATCTTCGCTCTCCCGTATGAACAACTCCATATAGGTATCCCGGAGCCGGGTATAGGCGCTGTAGTATCCCGGATTGGATTGAATAGCTAATGGCTTTATTGTTGCCTCTTCGCTACCAGCCCCAAATTGTAAGGTACCGATGATATTATTTTGGACGACAAGGGTACCATCCTTATGAAAATGCTTGGGATTGTCAAAAAAGAGCTGACTTTTGGGATTTAAGCCGAAAGCCTGTTCAAGGCTCATGTCACCTTCATAGCGGAACGTATAATCGTATTGCCCCAGCGCTTTACTGACCCTTTCCAGTTCGGTATGCAAAGTGCCGGCGCTCGTCCATCTGGGCAAAGTCTTAATCTCCGCCAGGTTAGAATGCAGTTTATAGATATAATAATTCCCCTTAAGGGCCCTTGCCGTGAAGAGCAGGATACTTTCATGGTCTTCGGCCTCCTTAGTCCTGATCGTACTGATGATCCGGGCACTTTCCGCTTTGATCACCTGGTTATCGCTATCCGTCAGGTAATCCGCTATTCTGCCGGCTGCTTCAGCAGGAGCGGAGTCAAAAAGTCCCAATTGAACGGCGGCTATTTTTTCCTTTTTTTCAGGTACAGGGAGAAAAGAAAGCTCTTTGTCCCGTCCCGTCCCGGTAGTCACTGAAAATTCTAAATGCGGGAATTTTTCTGCTTTAAAGCGCTCCTCGAGATCTGCCTGCAATTGTATAGCCAGACGTGCATGTAATTCTGCTTCGGGAAAAATACCTGCCACGGATTGTAGCGCGCGGCCGTATTGACTTTTACCGGCCTTACGTAAACCCATGAATAGTGCATCATCGTGGGTTTCTGCCAGAAACCGGTTTTGGTAGAAGGAACCAAATTCGTTTTGTTGCTCTATGGTTTCGATCAAAAGCAGTTCTTCAGTGCTGACCAGCGCCTTGGTGCTTTGTTTCTGCACGATGAGCAAATGACTTGGTGCATCGGTACCCGCATTATCGCGAAAAAGGGTATCCGGCATTGCGGCCAGGCTGACGAAATTGCTATGGGCGAAAAGGTACTCTCGTGCTCCCTGGTTACTCCGGGAGTTAAGGAACCCTTCTGTAACCAGGTAAGCCAGTAGACCGCCTTCGGCCAGCTTGTCCAGGCCTTTGGCAAAAAAGTAATTATGAATGGTACCTGTCAGCGAGGGATCGTTAAGACCTGGATCGAAAACCGAAAAATTACCGAAAGGAATATTGCTGATCACCAGGTCACAGGCACCGCTGTGGTCTTTGCCGGTTTGTTCAAAGGGGGAGTTAATGACTTCCACCAGGATCGGTAACTGGCTGCTACAAGCCGCAAGCACTTTAGCCGCAAGGATATCTTTTTCTATCGCTATAACACTGCTTATACCGGGAAATGCTTTCGCTGCTTCAGTGATAAATATCCCGGCACCAGCGCTTGGCTCATAGATGCGGTTAGGCGTAATACCAGCTTTTTTAAATCCTTCGTAAATGGCACGTGGTATAAACGAAGGGGTATAAAAAGAGCTAAGGACACTATTTTTTAGCGATTCGACAATGTCGTGGTACTCTTGCTCTGAACATTGTCCGCGCAGATTTTGATGCAGGGTTTGTATATCTTCATACAACCTGAAATCAGCTTCAACAGCGCCCAGGCGCTGCCAGTCTTCTTTACTGCCCTCTCCAAGCAGGATGGCTTTAAGGCCGCCGAACCCGCTATACAGGGCAAGGCTTTCCTGCTCTGCTTCCGTCAGGCTGTCGCCTTTACGGTAACGGAGTGCAATACCGATTGCGGAGATATTATCTCTTAATTTTTTGAGGGGATTGTAAGCCATTTCTTCACGATTCATTCAGCACTTTTTCGGGCCGTTAGTTGAGGTACTCATGGACTTTGGCTATGATGGCATAGCCGAGGAAGCGATCGTCCTGGGTTTCTTCACTGAAGGAAAAAGCCTCAAAAACTTCGCTGCAATAGGTGATGATATTTAAGGCCTCATAGCGCAGTACACCTATGTCGAAGAATTTATGATAGTCCGGGGCGAACTCCTTTTCCAGGATATCGAGGATATAGTCGTAGCGACTGGGTCCTAAACGATGGAACAAATCCTTCAAGGCGAGTTCTTCGATCATATAGGTTGGCTTCTCTTCGCTCAGCCAATCCAATACTTTTGGCATGACCTGGCTGACCAGGTCGTCCATGTACGTCTGAAGAGATTGAGTTTCTTCCATTCGGTCCATCAGGTCCGGGTGATGGACGATGATAAAAGCCTGTAGTTTTTCTTTGAGTGTCTGGAACATTAGTTTTTAGTTTTTGGATTAGCCCATTAGGGCCGAAGAAAATTTTCGATAAGAATTTTGTGTCTTGAGGTCTGCCAACGCCCTATACGGAAGGCTTACAGACGTTTACCTTTTCGTTTTTTTGGCGTCCCGTACTGCTCTGCCGCAATATGGTTGAGCCGCTCTCGTTGTTTCCACTCTGGGTTTAGCGGGAGGCCTTGCCTTTTTGCCAGCCCTACCGGGTCTAGGTCGCTCAGCGGAGGGACGAGTACGATCCGGACGTAATCAGGAACATTGTTACCGTTACCGGTATACCGGTTTTTTGTCTCAGTGTCGTATAGAAAATGGGTGAACATTCCTTGCTCAGAAACATTGCCGAGCGTGATCCGGTTATAAGGGTTATCCACCTGGCGGAATTCGTGATTTTTTATGTCCACATAAAAAAGTGTACCTGCGAAATCAACTTGCGGCAGCTCCCTTTGCGATGCATCGGTCGTCTCCAGGGCATGGTAGCCCATGTATTTTTCCATGCCCATCTCAGATGGCAAAGAAGGCTTTGATCACTGTGGTCACCACGACCAGAAAAATACAGGAGCCAAACCAGGCCGCCGCTACTTTTGAAGTATCAGGATCGCCGGCGTTCCACTTCTGGTAGACCTTTACGGCGCCGATCAGTCCCAGCAGCGCGCCAACGGCATACATCAGGTCAGTGCCTTTGGCGAAATAGTCGCGGACCATTGTATTGGCCTTATCAATACCCGCGTTACCATCTTGCCCACTGCAACATATTGATATTGTCATCAGCAATAAGGTTATGATCAGGGCATACTTTCCTCTTTGAGGTAGTCTTTCAACCCCCGGTTTCACTTTTTCCATCTTCACTATATGTTTTTAAATATTCCTTTGAAAAAAAGTACCGATGGAGCGCCCAAACCAACCACCACTTTACCCACACGCGGGCGCTCCCGGTACTTATCTTTTTGTTTTCCGGCCACCCCGTCCGTCAGGACAGGGGGCGGGAAAACGACCGACGGACCAGCCCAACCTGATCCGAACCACTGCCGCCGGCCTACTCTTAGCGGGGCAGGCTATCCCATGCCGCATTCAATTCTCCTTCACTAAAATCTACCCCGCAGAGTGCCTTTGAATACTTAATGAGATAATTGTTGAGGGCATACCTGTAGTTAGTCTGACCTAGGCCCTCATAGTAGGTCAGCCTGTTCTTAAGCCGCACTAACAGATCATCTTTGCTGATCTCTTTACCCGCAGGCTCCAGGATATTATGATGTATATCCTCACTAATGGCCTCGAGCTCTTCGATTTCAGCATCCGCGTATTCGGATGCTGGGTCTTTTTGCGTTACTGTAACCTGTTCTTCGCCAGCCGGAGCGGGCACATTGTTGCGCAGGGCAGGCATTTTATACTGTCCGGAAAAAAGGTTAAATACTTCCTTACGGTAGTATGCCAGCAAAATGACCAGGTACCAGAAACCTGCCAGTATCGCCACCGCAGTCCAGTAATTGTTCCATGTGATTGTCTTTAACATTGTGTCGCTTCTTTATGGTTTGCATATCCGGGATGCCTTATCCCTTATTGTCTGAAGCAAAATTGCGACGGAAACGCAGGCTGCGTTTACAACCTGTTACCACCCTTCGGGAAATTTATTTTTGTAAACAGTATCACATTTTTTGGGCTGGTAAGAGGGGGAATCGTTGGTTAAAGAGGCCACTGGTAACCGACGTCCTATTTTATCCCGCCATCCGGTTAAGTGGCAATGAGTGGCGGCATAAAAACAAGCAGTTTTCCGAAGGTTCGCAATAATCAGCAAATTGTTAAATCATCAGACTTTTAAAAAAGTATGCCGGCACACTGCATAAAAAAAGCCGCCGGTAATGGCGGCTCTGTAGTCCTGGACTTGGTTTTATTCGTGCTTTTGCCTGATTTTCTTTTCGACGGCAACCTTCATGCCATCTATGTACGGCGTATAGCCCTTTTTACGAATGGTCATACCCAAAAATGCCCTGTAGATGTTATCGAGATTGATGCCGAACATGCGTTCAAAATCTTTGGCAACCTCTTTAATGCCGCCGTCCCCATAACTGATCCAACCCATTTCGGAAATGGCGATCACCACTTCCTCAGCAGCAGCCTTGGGACCGGTCCAGGTCCGGGGTTTCCTTCTTCCAGGATCACCTGTAATCCCTTTGGGTATTTCTGGCCCCTCTCTTAATTGGTCTTCAATATAATTTTTAAGTTGCTCATAAGCCTGAAGCATGGCCAGGCTATAACTGAACGGCGTAGAAAAGCGGATATCCATATCAGCAGTATTGAGCACTATCGATGCCGGTTGATACCATTCCTGGTTCCGGACAAAATACTCCCGGTCCTTATTGGTCAAGCCGAGCAGATAATAGGTATAAAAGGGCCGGTTTTGGGCGAAGTAGCGGTCTATGCTTTTTAATTCCTGTTTGTAATACCGCCTCAGGTCTTCGATTACTCCATGAGGTTTACCTGTTTCCAAATGATACCGCTGTTCAAAATATATTAATTCCCGCTGAAATTGCGGTTTAATATTCTTAAAAAATAAGATCTCTTCATCCTCATCCTTAAAAATATAGCTGTCCATATAGGTTTTTAACCTCCTTATTAACGCGTCAACCATAAAAAAAGAGCGTTCCGCCAATTGCAGCGGATTTTCAGCGTTAAAAGCGATGCGTTGAAGGTCTTCCTGCATCTGCCCGAGAAGCCCGTCCGTAAACTTTTCCATACTTTGTGGTTGTGTTTGGTTTTGCTAATTGTGTGAAATTGGGTCGTCAGATTTCATGCATGTATTTCATGGCGATATGACGAAATTAGCTTTGCTTTCCGTCATTAAAAGGGAAGCGGGGTGTTCCGTTATATGAAGTAGGTAAATATGGCGGCGAAGTACTTAGCAAATAAATGAGGCGCTTTTAATTCAAATTATTACAAAATGATAATTGAAAAAGCGGGGTTTTTATATCCGTAGCAATTTCAGTAAAATTTGAAGGATTCGGAGCTTCGCCTGAATTATATTACAATATCCTTAACATGAACCCGGGATGATAACGTCCCGCAGGTAGGTAGTGCAGTAATGACCTTACTTGTTGCCAAACGGTAGTTTCAAGCAATAATGTGATGATTTTATGGAATAAACTTGGGTGGCGGTTAACGTCCCTAGTAGCTTGTATGCTTAACCCATAAAACATGAATATCTCATTACATCCAAAGATCGTTTTCAGAATGCCACTATTTTCCTATCAGGCACAACTATACGAGTGCTGGCCCGAACTAAAAGATGCCATTGCCTTATCTTCGCCCGCTTTTTTCGATATAATCAAAGACATTGATCGTCCGGACCCCACGGAAATGGATGTCCGTACCTTTAGTACGATTTGGAAGTATTTTAACCGGTCAAAATATCGCGCTACGCCCTATGGTACTTTCGCAGGATTTGGGATTGTTCCCTTGTTGCATAACCCTTCTGCCGAAGTAATCATAGCCGGAGGTATAAGGCAATATCATTTTGCTGATTGGCCCCTTAAAGATAGTATTGATACCAGCTTTACATTACTCAGGCGGCAAGACGATTTGCTGTTTGCCAACAGCACCCACTACCTGGTCGGCGACCAGATTCGTTTTGTTACTAAAGACGGGCAAGGTTTTCAATTGGCTGAAATTGATAGCACGGTACTTATCAGCCAGGTCCTTAGTTTTGTTCGGACACCGCAGCGCATATCGGCTATATTGCATGAGTTTGCCCCTCAGGTGGATAGGGCCGAGGTTCTTTCCATTTTGGAATACCTGTTCAGCAACCAGCTACTCATCAGCAGCGCGCAGCCCAATATCATAGGTCAGGACTATTTCGGGCGCATGGGCATTGGCCCGGCAAAGGACAGGTACGTTATCTCAGAACGCCAATGGCTTTCGGGTAGTATACAGCCAGCGCTACTGCGGCATGTTCCGGCACTGATTGAGAAGCTAAGGACGCTGGTAGCACCCAGTGAAAATAGGATGCTCCGTGATTTTACCACGCGCTTTCAACGCAAATTTGAACAAAGATGGGTTCCGCTAATGGTAGCATTGGACCCGGAACTTGGCGTCGGCTATGGTGAACTGGAAAATGACGCCACTGACGATGAATTTATTTCCGCCTTGCTGCATCAAAGCACGGGGCCCAGCCCAACGGACAAATTAAAAGGCGTTCTTGTTCGAGCGGTCCTGGCCGGTAAGCAGCAAAGTGAATCGCTGGACATCGAAAGCCTGCCAGGAGTTAATGACAATCCGCAGTCCACAGTGCCTAATTCCCTCTACCTCCTGGGTGAAGTGCAAAAAGGAAAAGTCCGCATTGAACAGTTGGGCGGTTGCACAGCCAATGCCTTGCTTGGCCGCTTTACCCTGGCCAGTGATGACATAACAAAAATCTGCAAGGACCAGGCAGGTATCGAGAAGGAGGCCAACCCCGAAGTGTTGTTTTTTGATGTGGGTTATACGGCCGAAGGGTATGTGGACAATATCAATAGGCGTAAGTCTATCTATGACCTGCAGCTAAACCTTTTGGCCTATGATACCTCCCCGGAGCCGCTTACCCTTAACGATATTTATATTTGTATTAATGCAGGTACGCTGATTTTGAAATCAAAGCGGCTCAACAGGAGGCTGGTCCCCCGGATTGCCTCAGCATACAACTTTCAAAGGTCAGATCTTTCCGTCTTTCGTTTGCTTTGCGACCTACAGCACCATGGCTTACAAACCAATCTCCGTTTTGATCTCAAAGAATGGCTGCCGGACCTGGCTTACTATCCCGAAGTCAGTTATCGCAACCTGGTCCTTTCAGCCCAGGCCTGGCGTCTGCAATACAAAAGCGAATTTTCGGATCTCAAAATTTTGAAAAAATACATTCAAACAATAGGAGTCAGCCCCAGAGTCCGCGCCGGTAGCGGCGACCAGACATTGATCTATGACCTGTCATCAGCATATGAGGTATCCATCTTGCAACGGTACTTGCAAAAAGTAAAATCAATGATCGTGGAAGAATATACCATACCCGATGAACCGTTGTTCAAAGACACAATGGGCAACGGTTACCACCATGAAGTACTGGTTGTCCTCAACCACCACCAAACTATTTATCGGGCCGTGCGTGGTTTTGAGATCAATATCAGCACCGGCAGGGAAATTATCCTTCCCGGAAGCGAATGGTTATATTTTGAAGTGTTTTGCCATTCGTCCCGTTCCAATGCCCTGCTCACCGGCCAGGTTGGGGAGCTCCTCCGGCGTTTTGACAAACTGATCATGTCCTGGTTCTTTATCCGTTACAGCGAAAACGGGGACCACATCCGTTTACGCCTGAAATTGCATGATCCGGGCTACGCACAGATGATCACCCAAAAATTCGCAGAATTACTACAGGAGGCCACACTCGCAGGCATCGTCTCCGATCTTACGATCAGGACCTATAAACGGGAAGTCCAGCGGTATGGGGCACTGCTCATAGGGGCCGTAGAGGACCACTTTAACATCGACAGCGAATTGGTCATGAAGATACTGGAAACTGACCTCAGCTTCATGGACCGTTATAAGCTTTGTATAACGCTCATCGAAGAGGTTTGCGAATCATCCCTGTTCTCAGAGGAGCAATTTGGATTTACCCTGCAAAAAATTGGTAAGGCATTTGAAACGGAGCGCGGGTTTAATGCCGGTCACTTCAAGGTATTGAATGAACGCTACCGTGTTTTCCAAAAAGTGCAGTTTATGAATGCCAATCCTGCTATTGCCGAAAAATTTGTGGCGATGGCTGGTTCCCTGATTTCGACCTTAAAGAAATGTCCTGAATCCCGAAGAGGGATGCTTTTCAGCGATCTGATGCATATGCACATCAACCGGCTTTTTGCTTCATCGCAACGGATGCATGAGGCCGTGATATATTATTTTTTCTCCAGGCACCTGCTTAAAAGTAAAAGTATCCGCCAAAATGAAATTGCGTGACAACAAGTTTACTTGTTCGCATTTTTGCCGGACCGGATCAGTAGCTGATCGTATAGTTTATCGAAAGTGTCTTTATAGGTTTTACCGACATAAACGGTGTCGCCATTATCCATAAACAAAGCGCTATTGTCCCGTGATCGGATATGGTCCATATTGACGATATAGGACTTGTGAATCCTTTGGTAACTGTCGTACCGGACGGCAGCCTCAAATTCCGAGATCATAAATAGCGTGACAACGGTTGTTTTGCCAGTCAGGTGGATCTTTACATACTTTTCGATAGCCTCGATGTAAACGACTTCCTCTTTGATAATTTTGACCGATTTGCCCTTACGGTCTCCCGTCACAAAGAAATAATCCTTTACATCCTTACCAGGTTCTGCCTTAGGTGCTAATTTGTCTTTGGCCTTTTCTACGCTTTTGAGAAAACGGGCGTAAGAGACAGGCTTTAACAGGAAGTCGACAGCATCGCTGTTGTAGGAATCCACTGCATACCGGGCATGTGCTGTTACAAAAATGGTAATGACACTATCACCCAGCAAGGCAGATAGTTCCATACCGTTAAGGGTGGGCATGTCAACGTCAACAAACAATATATCGATCTTTTCTTTTGCGGATCGGATAAATTCCAGGCCAGCTATAGGATCTAAGCTTGAGCCAACAAGATCAAGATATGGGGTTTGGATGATATAATCGCTGATGAGCTTTATACCGTGTGCCTGATCATCGATAATGTAACACTTTATATTGTTCATAATTTGATCAATAGTTCTAAAATGTAAAAGGAGGATCTGTCCTTGATATCCAGCGAAAAGTTGCCGGCGTAAGCCCGCGTTAATCGTTCCCGTGTATTTTCCATCCCGATGTGCATACTATGCAGGCTTGGAGAACGGCGCTTGCTGTTTTCTGTCCGGAAATAAATTTCTTTTGTTGACACGTTGAGCCTTACTATGGCCAGGCGATCTGGGTTATGGAGGTCACCATGTTTAAAAACGTTATCTAAAATATTTACCAGTAAAAGTGCCGGTATGGTAACATCCTTGTAGGCGCCTGTGAGGCTGCTCGTAAAATCAATATGGATGTCGTTGTCCTCTAAAAGCTGATAAGTATGGATAAGGCGGCTGAGCTGCTCGACCTCCTGGGTAATGGGTACCTGGTCCACCTCCCTGGATTGGCTTAATGCATACCGGAGCATGTCCGTAAACATCATCACGCCTTCCGAAAGATGAGGTGCTACGTCCCGCAAATGGACATAATGATAATTGAGAAAATTAAATAGCAGGTGTTGGTTGATCTGTGAGCGGAGGAACGCTTGTTCGATTTTCGCAGCTTTACGTTCCTTAGCCAGATGCAGGTATATGAAATAGAATAAGAGTGCAAGAAAAATAATATACGTACCTCTAATCGTAGTGAAAAGTATTATCGTTCCATTTACCGGAAAAAATGGGCGATCTAAGATGAGATTTCCTAATTCTGATAAAGAGATAGATAGGATATTGAAGATCGTAAGCGAACCTAATAAAGTTAGTGACCAAAAAAAGGTCCATTTTTTTCTCTTTAATAGAGGAAGCTGACCATATCGTACGACGTAATAATAGGCTACACACGAGAGACTGTAAAATACCATTTTAATAATTGGCGTTCTTGGAGAATTGATCAGATATGCCGGGAGGTCATAAAGTACGAATACTAGAATAACTGATATATGAATCAATATCGTCCTTAAAACACGTTCTTTTTTGAAGTCATTCATCACTTAAGTTTCTATTTTATTCCATTAAATCGGGCGTTTATTCCTTTTACTTATCACTTCAGGGAATAAAGAATTTTTGAAGTTTTTTGCAGCGTAGTTTTACTAAACGATAAATCAAATTACATTATGAGTCAAAAAACAAAAACTATTATGAAACCGGCCAGGCCAGTGTTTCAGTTTAAAAAAAGGACAGGAATTTTTGGACATTTACTGGACAGCATTACCATTACTTCTGGTTTTACCACCTCGACAACGAGCAGCTTAAACTGCTGATCAATAGTCAAAATGTAGTATGAGCCAAAAAGAAAAGACAATCCTGAAACCAGCCAGGCCGGTATTCAGTTCAAAAACAGAAAAGGAGCGACCAGATAGTGCTACCATTACCACTGGTGGACTAACCTATTCAACTACAAGTAGCTTGAATTGCTAGATACTGTTTCCATTGTGAAGAGGATATGCCGGTTATCCTGCCGGCATATTCAAAAAATCCTACTCCTAAAATTATAACATCATCTTGTTAAAGCGCTGCTTTAGTTATGTATCCTATCCAGGCAAAAGCCTGATTGATTTTTAAACAAAAACCTCGACCAGCCTGGTCTTGCTGTTTTCCTGTCACCCAAATTGCTTTTTTAAACGCATCGTATTTCATCGCTATTACAGCTTTGAAACAGGATCAAATTTTAAATCTTTTATACTTTTAAAATGATAGTCCAGACCCGGCAACCGCTTGACAAAAACGTGGACGTAGTCGATTACGGTGATATCCTCACCGCTTATGGCATCTCTTTCCAGGAACAGGACAGGTGGCTTTATGCCGGTACACTGCCTGAGGGCTGCAAATGGACAATCTACCTTTCCGCTCGTGCCCTGGACGGCGCCTCGCTGCTGGAACAGGTGGCGCCCGTGCTCAAAAGCTTGGCTATCAACTTTAAAGTCCTCAGGGATAACTATGCGTTAAATAAGTCCAATGGTTATGGTTTTGGCCTGGACAGCGTCGGTAAATTCCTGGTAGCTGCCGCTGACAGCGATACTGATGCAGTGGGCCTTATACGGCTATTACAGCCCATCTCGGAACAGTATGGCGGCCCCATGATCCAGGGTGCTATCCGTTTAGGCAAGATTATTTACGGCCAAAGCAACGAGCTGATACACTACAAAAGCATTCCGTTCTCTATCGCTGAACAGTACCGGCCAAAGAAGCGCGGGCGTGTCATGGGCAAGTACTACCTGCCCATACAAGTACTCGGTGCTTTCCCTAAAGGGGAAACCATCAAGGCCATCAACCTGCGTCGGCTCAAACTATCCTGGTGCCTTATCAAACAAGGCAGGATAGATGCTTCGGATGATTTTTTCGGTAGGGATATGACCGACCGCCTGCTCTGGCAATACCAGGTGTTAACTGACCTGCATGGTTTCCCCGCTGTCCCTTCGGTGGAAGGCTTTTTCAGGGACAAGGATGCAGCTTTCCTGGTGCTCGAATTTTTTGAGGGCATCCCGCTCCGCCAAAAGGTACTATCAGTGACCGGGGGCAAATGCTGGAAAGAGCTGTCGGTTGATACGCAACTAGAAGTCCTAAGGTATTACCTTGAAGCAGTCCGTATCGTGGAGCAAGTACACGAGCGAGGTTACCTCCACCGGGACCTTACCGATGAAAACTTCATCGTAACTACAAAAGACACGCTTAAATTAATCGACTTCGAGTTATCCTGGTCTGTCGATACGAAGCAGCCCCATCCGCCGTTCGGTTCCGGGACCGCTGGTTATATGTCGCCCCAGCAACAGGGGTTTGCTATTCCTGAAGCCAGTGACGATGTATATTCCCTTGGCGCAGTCCTTGTTTTTCTTTTGAGTGGCCGGCATCCTTTGGTATTTTCCCAGGACGCCGGCGGACAGCTATCGGGTAGCTTAGCCGAAATGACCTTAAACCCTTCGCTGAGTGTCCTGGCAGTACAATGCACCAGCACACTGTCATCCCTGCGACCTGGCATAAAAGAGATCAAAGAAAAGATTGCTGCTCAGATCGAGGATCTGAATAAAAGGGAAACTATGCTCAACCAAAACACAAAATCATGAAAGGCAAAGAAGTTATTATTCAATTTATCGCTTTTTCATTTGTTGCCCTTTTTGTCTACACAGCGGTCAGCAAGTGGATAGATATTAACGCCTTTGTTCAACAAATGGACGCTCAGCCTTTTAATAACAGGTGGACGCCGCTGCTGGTCTGGGCATTGCCTTCTGTGGAGTTACTGGCGGCCGGATTGCTGCTGCTGCCAAAGACCCGGCCCACCGGCCTGTGCCTATCCCTTTTGCTGATGCTCATTTTTACCGTTTACATTAAACTGGTCACGACAGGCTACTACGGTTATATACCCTGCGCCTGTGGCGGTATCATCCGAAAATTTAATTGGTGGCAGCATTTTTGGTTCAATATCTATTTTGTCCTGCTGGGTATCATAGGAGTTGTCCTTAGCTTCTATGACCGGCGAAAAGCAAATTCCAAATTCCATGCCGGAGCCGTTTATAACTAATACAAAAAGATTCGCGCGAAAACAGGTAACGATAGCCCCTGTAGTCATCAAGGCTGTCATCATTAACTAACCAAACCAATTTTATGAAAAAGTTCAAACTGGCACTGATCGCCCTTGGCTCAGTAATCGGCATTGGCGGCGCAGTAGCTGCAACATCACAAGCGCCCGGACAGTATTTTTCCGAACAGACCGGCGGTACGGTAATCCCCGGCCAGAAAGGTGTTGACTGGGACTGCAATCCCAGCCAGCATGTGACCTGTGCTTACCTGGAACAACCCAATGGTAGCCGGACAAAAATTCTCGGTGAACGCATTGATCTGTAAACGGTAGGTTGAACGTCAAAGATAGGAAGGGAGCCTTGGGCTTCCTTCCTTATTTTTTGGCAGCCGTTTTGGTTCCTGCCACCAGGGTAACACTGCATCATTAATCGAAATTCAAAGAACGAAATTGCTCCTGGGAGCATTTAGGTACCCGGCTTCCTTGCGGGTGCCCTTTACTGTAGCATCTTTCCTGTTTATTAACGGGCAGCCGTCGGCTCTTTTATTATATGCTCCAGGTATGCGATTAATTCCTCAGCAGGTTTTACCTGGATGCCCCGGTTGACGTTATAATTTTTCATATTCCGGTCTACGATTATTTGCGTTGGATAGCCTTTTACTCCATAATGCGTAATTAACGGATGGTTGCTGCCGCTGCCTTGTGTATATAAATTGACATCTTCTTCACTGGTATAAGCATTCTCTTTGATACTGCCCAGCCAGGTTTTCTTACTGCCATCGATACAAATGGATAGGAACACGACATCCTTAGATCCCCTGAAATGGGTTTGGACCTCCTTTAAAGTCTGCTCATAATAATTCTTGCACCACTTGCAGCCGCTAAACCAGAAGTCCATAAAAACTACCTTTCCCTTAAAGTCGCTTAACCGGACAACTTGCCCCTTGCTATTTTCCAATATGAAATTATAGGCAGGGTCGCCGGTTTTGGTGTTGGCTCGTAAGCTTTCAAAATAGGACCGGTAATAGGGGGACCTTACAAAAGGCATAGCCCTGTCCACAATATCATCCTCTAAGTGGTCCAGTCCTTTGATGAGCAGGTAGCCGGTTACAAAACGTTCCTGGAGGGCTACAGACAGTGTTCTGGCATATACGGTAACATCCCGTTGCTGCCGGGGAAAGTTTTTGTCCAGAAGTGTAGCCTGCCGCCACTTTAAGAGCAAAAAGGTAGAAAAGAACGGTGAAGTTGCCAGTACAGAGTCCGGAATACCATTAGGGTATAAGGGTTTAATTTTCTGTTCGTACATTTCGCTGAATAAGTACTTTTTGTTGCTGTCGGCAGCCAGGCCGTAATCCCGGTTATTGCCAAAGCGGTAAAGGCGCCAGTAATAATCTTCACAAATGGTATTTGCCTTTAACCAGTTATAGTCTTTAGCCGAAAGTTCTTCTTTATATCCGTCCAGGTATTTTAATTTTACCGCCAGTAAAGAGTCCAGGGGCCGACGGAGCAAACGGTAGGTGGCGGCCCAAAACGTACCCGCCGCAAAACGCGGGTCTTTGACCGGTTCGTCGTTGTTATTGTATTGTTCTTTAAATTTTTCGTGTAATAACCCCAGTTCGTAAGCAATCTGCATTTTCCTGGCCCCCTTGCCTGAAAAGGAGAGTTTACCGGAATCGATACGTATTTCCGTCTGGTCGCCGCTGCTCACCGGAAGGTATCCATAGGAAGTAGTTTCTTCGCCGTGAAATGTATTAATGGCTATCAAGCCATTTTCAGGGAAGCCGGGTATTATAAACTTTTGGGCGGCACTATGTTCAAAAGAAGCGGTCTTCGTAATGGCCAGGGCGTAAGCACCGTCGACATAATTATCCCATGTTTTTATTTGTACGCTGTCCGGTTTGGCGTTACCGCTTGCTGTAATGGTTATGGTGGTCGGGGTGTTCGCATCCTGTGCAAATACATTTCTGATCAGGAGGCTATAGCCTATCAGGGTTAGCAGCAAAAACAGGCCGTAGTTTCTTTGGTGTATGATGGTTTTTAGTTTCATAAGAGTTGTTTGATAACTATCGTTCGTTTTGTTGAATCCCGGACAGCGCAATTTCCTGCGCGGGAATTGGAAAGGCGTACCTTTTTGAATCCGGGGCAAGAAGATACTGCTCATTATTGTACCACCTACGCAGGGTAATTTCGTGGCCCGGTTCCCTGTTAAGCCTTCTGAGGTCCGTCCATCGGATACCCCGGAAAACCAACTCCTTTCTGCGTTCGGCTAAAATCAAGTTAAGGGCGCTGCCTGCATCCAGGTTAGCGTATGGCGTGAAGGCACTGGCGTCGCTGATTTTACGCCAGCGGTTTGCCAACAGGAGATTAAGGTCCTGGAGGGCCCCTGCGACCTGGCCCCTGCGGGCACGACATTCCGCCCGGGTCAGGTAGGTCTCGTCTGTGGCAAGGCCGCTGAACAGTAAGGCAAGTCGTGAATAACGGCCTTTAAAATAATACCGGCCCGCCGGGTTTACACGGAAAAATACCTGCCTTCTCAGGTCATTGGCAGTATAGCTTGCCAGTAGCGCCGTATCCACCAGGGTATTGGCCCTGCTGATAAGCGTAAGCCAATTGTACAGATGCGATTCATAAAGCACTTCGGGGTTGTCCTTCCTGTTGAAAGGCGCTGTGGAACCCGGATCTACTGTATTGTAATCCAATAGCTGACTATAGTTACTGAGGGTACTGTCGGCATATTGCTCCGCCATCCCGAAGTTACCCATGCTCAGCAATACCCTGGAGAGCAAAGCCGTTACGGCAGGTTTGGAAGGTCGCGTCCGGTTTTCGGGAAGGGCTGTCGGCACCAGGCTTTTTGCCTCTGTAAGGTCTTTAATGATCTGGTCATAGGTTTGCTGCTGGCTCGCCCTTACCGATGGAAGGCCTAGGTCGGAGCTGAGCCTGAGCACGATACCCAGGTCGGTGGATGCTCCCGCTGAATAAGGTTTTGCAAAGGTCTCCGCAAGATTATAGAAGGCGTAGGCGCGCAAAAAGAGTGCGCTTCCCCTTACGTTGTTCCAGTCTATGCGGTTGGCATTATCCCGCGGGATATTTTCCAAACCTTCCAGTATGCAATTGCTGTAATAGACCTGCTGGTAACCGGTTTGCCATTCTGGACTGGCCGCGCCTTCATAAATGTCCGCCGCCCAGAGGTAGCTGTTTCGCTGAATAGCGTTCTGCGTCGCCAAAAAGGAGGGAAGAAAGTACTGATCATCGGAGGCAAGCTGGCCCATACCGGGAGTATACTGCATAATCTCCCTGTTGTCCAGGATCGCCCAATAGTCTGCTATTCTTGTAGGAGTGGTCAAAGACTTATTGGGCTTTTTATCTAAAAAATCTTTTTTACAGGAACACAAAAGGAGTGATGCTATAAAAAATAAGAGCGTTGATTTTTTCATGCTTTGCTTTATTTATAGTTACTATTCGTTTGTTACATACCTATCCTGATCCCAAAAGAACAGGTTCGGGGATTAGGCAAACCGTTGGCGTCGGGGTCGATGCCTGATTTACCGGCCCGCCAAACTATCCCTAGGTTATTGATATAGGAATATATTTCGACGCTCCGGAAGGGAAGCTTCTTGTAATTCTCCCTATCGAAGCGGTAGCTTAATTGCACATCTTGCAAACGGATATTGTCCCCTTTTTCAACCATAATTTCCGCGTTCTGGTAAAAAGTATCACGCGAGGCGTTGGCCGGATAGATCATGGCCGGGACATTGGTTTTTGATTCATCCCCGGGCGTCCGCCATCGCTTTGCGAATTCATTGTCGCCTAATGCCGTAAATCCAAGCAATGAGAAATAATTAAGCGAAGGCCTTTTAAAATAGTAGCCGAACTTATAGATCAGGTTAAAAGAAAGGGTGAAGTCCCGCAGTGAAAAGCTATTGAGCACGCTTCCGAACATGGTAGGGTTTGCCGGGCCACTATAGACCATATCGCTGAGATCGGTAGTATTTTGTATGGCCGGCCAATTGGTACTGACTTTGCCATTGAGATAACCTTGCGGGTCTCCCGAAGTGTTAAGTCCTGCCCACCGGTAACTGTAAATAGCAAAAAGCGGCCTGCCCTCGATCGGGCTGTCATCGCCACCGCTGACATAATCTGCCACGGTAGTTACTTTTTGGAGGTACCGGGTTACCCTTGTGGCAGCATGGCTGAAGAGGAGCATCGTATTCCACCGGAGCTTACCGGTTGTATTCTGGCTGTTGAGGACGATATCGATGCCGCTGCCTTTGATGTTGGCGGTATTGCCCCGGTAAGTAGGCAGACCGGTTGAGGGGGCCAGTGACGCATCTCCCATGATGTCAGTGCCCTTCTTTAGATAATACTCAAAACTTCCGCTGATCCGGTTATCGAAGACGCTGAAATCGGCGCCTATATTGATCATCCTGATCCGTTCCCAGCGCAGGTTGCTGTTGGGCGGATTGGTGATCGCCGTGTAGGGCTGCCCCCACTGGTTATCGGGGTAGGTAAACCCGGTCAGGTAGGCCGTTACGTTTTTATCGACATTACCGTTATAGCCGAAAGACCCCCGAAGCTGCAGGCCGGAAAGCCAGGTGTAATTTTTCAGCAAGGGCTCCCTTTTTACGTTCCACTTTAGGCCGGCAGACCAGAGCGGGACTCCTTTTTGATTGGTATTGACGCCAAAGAGGTTGCTTTCATCTTTACGCGCACTGCCGCTTAAGGTATATTTTTGAAGATAGGTGTAGGATGCGTTGGCGTAAAAGGAGCGGTAACGGTCGGTCAGGGAAGTCAGGAAACGGTTGGGCAGGATCTGCTGCCTGGAACTGCCATAGATCAGCGGAAAAAAAGTCAGGTAGTCCACATTGCTTTGCAGAGCCAGATCATCATTGTAACCATAATAGCGGTTACTGTTACCTTCGGTATTAAAATCCCGGATCTCAAAACCGGCTATAGCAGTAAGCTCATGTTTGTCCTGCCAATTGTTACTGTAGTTTCCCTGTAGCCGCAGGTTCTGGGTCTTGCCTGTCGTGTTGTTGATATCGAGGATACCGCCAAGGGGTACCGGCCGGGTAACATTACCGGTTGTCGGGTCAATGGCACTAAACTGGTTGATGTAGCTGCGGGTATAATAAGTTTGCTGGCTTTGAAGGTTGCGCGCTTCGGAAACACTCTTCCCATATTGGTATTTCAGGTCGGCCGAAAGCCCTTTTATGATCTTGTAACGCGCGTCAAGGTTCAACAGGTAATAGGTCTGCGTGGTTTTGTTATTGCCAAGACGGATCTCATCAAGCGGCCGGTATTGCCAATCCAGCAATTTGCCTTTGCCAACTGTATCTATGTAACCGGCACGGAGCTTAGGTACCGGCATTGCGTTTCCCTGGGCGTCCGCCAGGCTGGCATAAGGGTACAAAATATTGTATGAACCATATCCGATAGCGCTTATTGCATTGTTATCCGTCCTGGTATCGGTATAATTGATAGCGGTTGTCAGCTCCAGCCTTTTTTTAAGCAGGCTATAGGTATTGCTGGCATTAAGCGTCAACCGTTGGTAGCCGTTGCCCTTTTGGCTGGAAAGGTTTTTGTCCAACCCGCCGGATACATAATACCGTTGGCTCTGTGTGCCGCCGGTCAAGTTCAGGGCATATTGCTGGTTGACACTTTTGCGATATAGGTAGCTGAGCTCGTCGCTGCGGACATCATGCTGTTTTAAGGTATTTAATGCCTTTTCGAGGTCAGCATTGGATAATGCACCGCTTCTGTTTTGCAGCATAAGCTCCACAGCCGGACTCAGTGCCGGTTTACGCTCGTCTGTCAGGAAGCTATCGTAATATTTCTGGCTAAAAAGGAACCGTTCCATGTCGATATAGTCGGCAGGACTGAGCTGTCGAGCATAAAACAGGTCCGGTTTGTTGCCAATGGTAAGGTTGGCATTGAAATTTACGGTAGTCGGGCTGTTAAAGCGGCCCTTTTTAGTAGTGATCACGATGACGCCATTGCCCGATCTTGCCCCCCAGATCGAAGCAGCAGCAGCGTCTTTCAAAACGGTAATGTTCTCAATGTCGTTAGGGTTCAGGTTAGACAAGTCGCCACTGTACTCGAAATTATCCAGCACGACAAGCGGCCTGTCGTTGGCAAATATGGTACTGGCCCCACGGATGCTTATGTTGGAGCGGACGCCCGCACCTACGGGATTGCCTGTAAACAACATACCACTGGTAATGCCTTCAAGGCGGTCCAATACATTGGTAGATACCCTGCGGTCCAGTTGCTCGTTATTGACACGGACGAAGGAACCTGTTGCCCGCTCCCTGGGTAACTGTTGATAGCCCGTACTGACAACGCCTACCTCGTCCAACTGGCTGGTGGCCCCGGACAGTACGATGCTGAGCTCCGATATACCACTGAGCCCCCGTTCCTGGGTCCGGTACCCTACAAAGGAGAACTGCAGCGAGCCCTTATCATCCGGCACCTCAATAGAGAATCTTCCGTCGGTACCGGTGACCGCTGTCTTGTCCGATCCCTTTACCCTTACCGTAACGCCTGGCATGGGCTTGCCGGTGGAATCGGTTACAATCCCCCGAACGGTTTTAGCCGGTGATTGCCGGATAGGTGGCTTGCTCTCCGGTTTGACGGTCTTTTTGACCACGATGTTTTTGCCGACAATCTCATAGCTTAAGGGTTGGTCCTGGAAGCAGGCTTTAAGGGCTGCTTCCAGACTGCTTTTTTGAAGATTAAGGGACACCTTGCCGGTACCTTCAAGGTAGCTGTCCCGGTAAATGAAACTATAGCCGCTTTGTTTTTTTATTTCCTGGAACACGGATTCCAGCGACGCGTTTTTTACGTTGATGGTTATTTGCTGAGCCCGCACTGCATAGCTTAAGCTAAAGCTAAAGCTCAACAGCAGTACCGATACTGGTATCAATAACTTTTGTAACAGCCCGCATTTAATGCGCCGATCTTTTTTGCCGGAAGGCAATGATGGGCATGTAAATAAATTCATACTTTTGTTTGGTTGGGTTAACTATCAGGGTTAATGGAAGCGATTCCCCCAATTGGGCCGGACGTGTTCGTAGCACGCTCCGGCCTCTTTTATACCGGGGAGATCTATTAACTATTTCGATCTTTTTACTGGTCTTCTACATCATAGGCAATCGGGTTTTAAGGGGTTCATATTCAGGTTGATTCATTAAGGGGTTATGATAAGGCTTCGGCCCTGAAGTTCATAATGGACTTCGCTCAGGCGCAGGATCTTTAAGATCGCCGAAAGGCCCGCCTGCCGGGATACTTCGCCGCTCAGGGTGTACTGCGGCAGTTTACCTTTGTAGGTCACTTCAATATCATACCAGCGGGAAATGTCCCGCAGTATCTTTTTTATATCGGTTTTCTTAAAGGATAGGTTGCCATTTTTCCAGGCCGTGATCGTAGCGGTGTCCGCTGCTGACACGTTGATATGACCGCCCGAAAGGGAAGCTTCCTGGCCGGGATGCAACAAGGCCTTCCCCGAATGGGTACGCACCTCTACGGCCCCTTCAAGCAGTGTTGTGGTTACCTGTGGTTCGTCGTTGTACGCATTGACGTTAAAATGGGTGCCGAGTACTTTTACGTCCTGCGTTCCGGTTCTAACGATAAAAGGGTGCTCCCTGTCTTTGGCAACTTCAAAGTAGCCTTCCCCGGTAAGCTCTACCAGGCGAATGCTGTTGCCGGCGTTATTTTCATTTGCCTTAAAGGAGAGGGGGTATTTCAGGCTGGAGGCGGCATTGAGCCATACTTTGGTACCATCCGGCAGGGTTACCTGGTACGTACCCCCCTTAGGCGTAACGATCTTATTGAATTGCACCGTACCGGCTGAAGTTGCTCCGGCAGCGTACACCAATTGCCCTTCCCGGGTCTTGTTGACCAGGTTGCCTGCCTGGTCGGCAATGGTACCGGTTGAGGCGTTCTCAAGGTCCAGTGCCCGCCCATCGGCAAGAAAGAGTATTGCTTTGGCCTTTCCCGGCCCGATATCAACACTGGTACTTTCTTTGCCTGCTTGTTTGATAATTTGCTCCCTGTTGAAGTAGCTAAAGACAAGGTATCCGATAAAAAACAGGACTGCTGCTGCCGAAAGCATCCTGGTCCACATAGCGAGTATTCCGGGTTGGGCTTCTTTTGCTTTTTTCGACTGTTCGATCCGCTCGCTCAATTGGGCAAACATGTGGTCCCGTAAAGTAGCAGTATCGCTGTGATCTTCAGGAAATTCCAGGCGCCTGTCTTCAAAGCTGTTGTACCAGGCTTCAAAATAGGTCAGCTCCTCTTCGGTAAGAGTGCCTTCCCTGTATTTATGGGCCAGGGACTCAAGGTACTGCTGGTTATATTCCTTCTCCATTAGGGTTCGTTTCCCATATAGTCAGAAATATGGCAAACACCCCTTGAATTATTTTTAAATTATTTCAACAAAATTATAATGGGCCTTTTATTACCGGTTGCGGCGAAAGGGGCTGTATTAAAAATCAGCTTGTCCAAGGATCAGTAACAGCAGCGGCGGCGCGATCAGGGTAAGGTTTCCCCGGAGGCTGTGGAGGGCACTGGTAATATGGCCTTCGACCGTTTTTTCGGCAACCTCGAGTTTTTCGGCAATCTGTTTATTGCTGAGGCCCTCTTTTCTGCTGAGCATAAATACGACCTGGCATTTTTGGGGTAATTGTCTGACGATGGCTTCGATCCTTTCCCAAAGCTCTTTTTCGATAACATAGGCCTCCGGGGAAAATGCGTATTGCTGCTTTGGGGTAGTGGTTGCTTCTTTGGCCCGCATACGGTGCCCGTGGTCCATAACGTTGATGATCCTGTACTTGATGGCTACGGCCAAATAAGTACCCAGGCTGAATTTCAGTTCGATGGTCTCCCTTCGCTTCCACAAGGAGAAGAAAACATCCTGCACGGCCTCTTTGGCTAAATCAGGATCTTGGAGCCTGTGAAAAGCTACTGATAATAATTTGTCCCAATAACGGCAGTATAATTCGGACAAAGCAAGCCCATCGTCCTGCCGCAGCAAGTTCAGCAACTGATCATCTGAAAGAGCCTGATAACGTTTCATCACTTCGCCACTGGTAATGGCTACACTAATATAGCAATTATTGTCTTAGTTCCGAAATCAGCAAAATTGATGAAAACGGTTCAAGGCAAGGCTAATGGCTTATTCATTCGTAAACAATGTTGACCTCATAGCGGCCCGTTACCTTTATGAGACCGTTAGGATCAACGCTACGGACCAACAGGTCTCCATGTGTTTTTATAAACTTGCTGCTGATCGGCACCTTTGGCCCAAAGGTAACTGTAAGGGACAAGTGGAAATCCAGGCAATCGGCCAGGTCAGCGCCTATACTTTTAATTTCCTTGGGGTCCATACCGTGCAGGAATTTGGATTGTTCGTCATCCAGGGTAAAGTTGCCGGTCATCCAGGTACTCAGGTTCGAACGCATCACCCGGGTTTGCGATTTCAAAGCGTCGTCGGGGAGTTTTTGTAATTCGGTTATTTTGGCCTTTACGCCATCTGCTGTGAAATTAGGTTTTGTCATGGGTATAATTGGGATACAGGATTTTGTTTCTAATATCAGATTTCTAATTCATTTTTCCTAACTTAATCACTTTAAGTCGATGCCTGCAATCATCAATGGATACACCTGCAATCTTTAAAAGCACACCGGTCATTTTATACAGGGATCTGTATTTCCGATTAATTGGCAGTCTGACCGCCGCTCACATTATCGTAGCCTATGGCGAGACCTTGACCATCTTCCAGATGCTGCTCATGCCAACCTATTATTTTGCCCTAATACCAAGCTTTATTATTGCCTTGATTCTTTTTAGCATCATCCGGGCAATTTGTATCAGGTTGGACAAAAAATTTGATTGGACTGTAAGGACCGTCGAGCGTATTGCCTTACAGCTCTTTTTTGGTGGGGTTATACCTGCAATCTGTGCTTTTTTATTGGCCTCGGGATACTTTGCGCTCCGGGGAGTTAATATTTTTACGACTACCTATTTACAGTACGATTTTCAATTCATCCTATCGCAGCTTCTGCTGATCAACCTGTATTACGTCATTTATTATTTTTACCAGAAATCAGCGCATGCGCAAAAAGCAATCGCAGCCCTTGTCGCCGAAAAAGATGGAGCAGTAACCGAAAGCAAGCGTACCTTCCAGGTGAACGGGGTAAAAGGAAGTATCCTTTTTGATGTTGATGAAGTTGCTTATTTCTTCCGACAGGATGATTCCAATTTTCTAAGGACAAAAACAAAAGAAGATTATTTTGTCAATGCCGCGCTCGATGACGTGTATGAGCAGTTACCGGAAGATACTTTCTTCCGGGCCAACAGGCAACTGATCGTACACAGGCAAGCCTGCAAAGGTTACGATTTACTTACCTACGGGAAACTACAGACAATACTGGAACCACCTTTTGAAGATGCGGTCATCAGCCAGAAAAGGGCTGCTGCTTTTAAGAAATGGCTTGACCCGTAAAAGCTGCACAGGTTTTAGCCTGAAAATATCAAAGGTTCTTTCCTTTGGCCCGTAACGCTTTATTGCTCACATTTGCACCGTGAAGAGCAATATATCAATATTACTGATAACTGGTATTTGCTCAACCAATGTTTAAAAATTAAGTTTGCCGGTGTAGCTAATGATTAGCTGCCTGCCAATTAAAATATGTTTAGCGTTTAGCTATACGAAGCTGTCATTTAAATCGTCGAAAATTTATAAGCGCACAGCCGAGTAACAAGCTAAACGTCCACGATAGCATCGTGGGCGTTCTAGCGTTGCTTGTGTGCACGGCTTTCGACGAGCCCTAATGACAAGTGATGTGAACAGCGCCCACGATGCTTTTTTGTGCCCCTATGTGATTGGATTTGCTTTTGATTTTTCTTAGTACTCCTCCTGCGACCCAATATAACAATATTACTAGTTCAATTTAAAAATTGGTGAATCAGTATTGCAAAGTTCTTTTTCATGGTTTGCTTATAGTGGGGTGTTGTTTGGTTAGGACGGGAAACTCCTCCACCCTGAAAAGTGGAGGGTTTCCTTACCCCTGATCTATTTTACTATTGCCCCTTATTATGTTCAAGCCAGATAATTTTCCATTGAATATTGCTATAGTAGACTAACAAAACAATAGATTTTACGGGGGAAATTTCCCCTATAAAATTGGGTGGAAAATCCCTTTAACTTTATAAATTTTTTTTCAAACCTTTGTACTGGCACATCAAGAAATCCTTTTGTGAATTCATATTAAGGGGATAGGATTTTCCATCTGCTGCACAACCAACAAACTTACATCGATTAATCAGTGCCTTGCAACCTGCCCGGTTGGACTGTGGCATTGTTATGCCCTTGCTTCATTTTCAATTGAATTCAGATGCTATTATGAAACGCTATTTCTTTTTCCTTGCCGTGTTTTTTTTATCCATCCTGATCTTCTTAGGTTGTGCGATTGCAGCACAGGCGCAAGAGCAGCAGCAAAATATTGACATGGCACAAAAGTACCTGGACAGCCGTACTGACGGCCTCAGCAAGTACTTAAAACGTTCGGATAAAATACAACAGCGGCTGCTTAAAAAACTGAGACGTAAAGAAAATAAAGTAGCCAGGAAATTGGCGGCTAAGGATTCTACTTTGTACCGTCAGTACTTACAGCAAAGACTAAGCTACGATTCTATAGCACGGCTATCGCAGGATACGAGTGCCTTGAACCGCCTGGCTACAAAGAAAAACAGCCTGATCGACAGCCTGAAGGGAATACAAAATTTTATCCAAAAACAAAGTGGCAAGTTGGGCAGTGCAACCGCGTTGGCAGACAAAGCACGGATTAATACGCCTTATACAGCAGAGTTGAACAAGCTGCAACAGCAACTCAGTGCTGGGCAAAACATTGACAACCTGATCAAACAACGCACCAGTAACCTTGAACAACTGGCCGGTGGCCAGAACATCAGCGGCCTGCAAAGCATACAGAAGAACGTGTATTACGCCCAGGAAAAAATGAAGGCTTTCAAAAAACTGGCCGATGATCCGGATGAGGCTGAGGAAGAGGCCTTGGAATACCTGCAAGGTACTGAAGGCTTTAGCCAGTACCTTAATAACAACCAAAATGCTTTTGGCGGACTGTCCAATAATGTTACTGCCGAAGACCTGCAAAGAATAGGCTACCAAACCAAGAGCCAGGTAAATGCTATGCTGCAACAAAAGCTAGGTAATAACCTCAGTGCCGTGCAAGAGCAAATGGCCCAACAGGTAAAGGATTACAGCGAAAAGCTCAGTGGTATTGCGGATAAAGTGAACGAAGCGAAGAAAGGGATCACTGAGGTTAAACAAACGATAAATGAAGCCAGGCAAGCAAAAGATAAACTAAAGCACATAGGGAGACCAACGTTTAAAAAGAATCCTGAACGTGGAAAGCCTTTCTGGCAAAGGCTGGAAGTACAATATAATTTTGGAACAACCAAGGCCAGTACTGACGAATTGCGCCCGACGATGCTAGAACTCGGAGCTGCTGTAGCTTTCAAACATACGCCCAGGTTGAGTTATGGGATCGGTATAACTCTCAGCTCCGGCCTGGGCAGGAACTGGCAGAACATCAAACTTACCTATGAGGGGATAAGTACCCGCGCCTTTGCAGATTGGAAGGCATTGTATGGTTTCAGCCTGCAGGCAGGTTATGAAAGGATTTTTCGTCCGGCAGACCGCCCCTATCTTAGCGACCAAACTAATAATAGTAATGATCCGTCCAAGCTGGGAACTGAGGACAACGTGATCAACAAAGCCTTCGGTGGCAAGCAGCAAGCAGCCTATATCGGCATAATGAAACGCTACCGCATCAATAGTAAAGTGAGCGGTACTTTCCTTGTGGGATATAATTTCTTGTGGCAACAAGAAGGATTAAGATCACCGTTCCTATTAAGATTTGGAACTGCTAAGAATCTTTAAACTAACTACGCCACATTATGGCGACAACCGAAAGCAATTTTGCATTTAAAACTAAACAATCTAAATACATGAAGAACACTAAGATTTTGCCGAGAGTACTGACCATATTACTTTGCAATTTTTCGCTTCTTGCTATTGCACAGCCGGGCGGTACAACACCAGATCCGGGAATGCGCTCTGGACCATCGAATAATTATGGGATAAATAACATTTACAACACCTCAGTTTTTGACGGGACAGCAAACGTTAATATCCCTATCTACACATTCACAAATGATTTTGGAAATTTCGGAGTTTCATTGGCCTATAATACTAAAGGCATTCTCGTGGATGAAATAGAAAACCCCTGTGGGCTACATTGGCAAATTGTAGCATCAGCTTCCATCGAAAGGATTGTAAAAGACGTACCCGATGAAATGATCTATGATAGCCAAGCCGATTCGATATATTCTGGGGCCACTGCACTATGGAACAAAACTAGGTATATAAAGGGGAAATTGGCCACCTATTGGGAAACGCCACAGCAACAGGCCATGACCAATGTTTATAGAGATGGAGAGTGTGATCAATTCGTGGTAAACTTAAATGGTTCTTCATTTACCTTCTACCTCGGAAATCAGTTAAACATTTTTACTCATCCACATCGTGATATTAAAGTTAGGATGTTTTTGGACGGGGTTCCACTATTCAGCGTCACTCAAGAAGGGATGGCTACAGGTCCCTCAGATAATGTTCTAAGTTTTGAAATTCAAGATGAAAACGGTGTGAAATATCTCTTTGAACAATCTGAGCTAGAACACCAAACCTACTACGATAATACATATTGGAGTGATAGAGTAATGGGAGGCGCTGTTCCCATTACGAGGTGGGACATAAAGAAAATTACATTTACTGATGGTAAAATCATTAGTTATAATTCTGAACATTCCTGGAATTCGGGTTTCGGGCCGGGATCTTATACAAAATATCGGAATGGATTTGTCCGTGAAAGCTCTTCCGGAACGGCAACGTTTGCAGGATATAAAGATTTTGGTGGTGAAAGTTATTTTTCCCAACTACAAAACATAAATTTTCCCAACGGTGATAAAGTCCTCTTTACTTATAATAGTTCCATAACGACCCCAAGCCTTCGCAAACAACTAAGTGACATTCGGGTTACTTCCCAAAAAACGTCCCAAAATTGTATAAAGTATAAGTTCAACCAGTCTCAAATTAATGAACGTTGGTATCTTGATTCGATTGGCATTTCCGATTGTGATAATGTTTATTCAGAGAAATTCTATTCTTTTAAATACAATGACGTTAAGCTCCCTAAAAGACTGAACAATGGGCAAGATTTATTTGGTTATTACAATGCCGACTCAGTAGCAACGCCTGTTGGTACAAGCGGAACAGGGTTAAATATTCCAAAACACCATTATTCAGTTGGAGGAGCCTTAAACTATGGACTTGGAAAGGCCTACCTGCCCTATTATGCTCAAGCAGGCCTTTTGACCAAAATAAGAAATGCTTTTGGCGGCGAAGTGAGATTCGTTTACAAGAACAACACAAGTGACATTGCTTCACCTTTTGTGATTCCTGGAAGTAATGAAAACTTTGTTGGCACGGGTACTTTAGGCATGGACGGAGTGGCGGTAGATTCAATAATTGCCAAAGACAAGTTTCATCAGCAAGAGGCAGAAATAACTGTTTACGATTATCATCAAAGTGGTAGACTATTTATCCCTGGAGGCTACATTCATTATCCTGAATATATAAATCAATCGACCAATTATTGGGATACGACAGTCTATCAAGGACTATATTTAACGGCACATCAATTTGTAGATGGAACTAATCACGGCTACTCCAATGTCGGTGTTAAAAAATATAATGCAGCAGGTCAATTGCTATCAAGGGTAGAAATGACCTTCACTAATATTGGAGATAATCTTTCTCCATCACGCTTTTACAAAGTTCCCGGCAGCAAAGAACTTCATGAATACCCATATGCAAATAAACAATATATAAAAGATTGGGAAATTGGATTGCCATTAGAAGTCCGTGAATATGATCATAATGATCGTATCATTAGATCTACAACCAGTGAATACGAATTTTCCCCGGTTGATCTTTCAGCATCAACTTTTGCAAATTGTACCAAAACCTCAAATGTGAACACAGGAGCCAAAACTGTAATTCCATTTGGGCAAACCTATTATGCAACTAAAAAGACGTTTACCGATTCATATTATCCTTTCACAGGAACAGCACTCCTAAAAAAAGTGACAATCAAAGACTATGTATCAGATACGCGATTTGTAACTGATATTGCACAATACACATATGATAACCGAAACAATGTGTCTTCAATTTTAAATACGGACAGTAAGGGTGAGGTTACAGAAACAAAAGCAATATATAATTATACAGTTAGTGACTATGGTGGTATTAATCCCAATTCTTCGCTTTCTTTTATGGCTAGTGCCAACATACAAAAACTGGTATCCATGGAGCGCTGGAAACTTAATAATACAGACCCTTCTGTCTACTCAAAAAAACTCTTAGATGCCTTTATTGTAAACTACAGATATTTTGCAGGTAGATTATATCAAAAAAGCTTGCATAATAGCAATTTTAGTAAAGCGTCAACATACACGAATTATACTAGTCTAACAGTTGGATCGCCAAACCAAAACCCTTATGGGAAAATAATGGCGGTATATGACAACCAAGCCTCAGTGTCCCTTTTTCAAAAAACAAATGAAGTGACCATTTTTGATACTAGTGGGAACGAGCTCGAAACGAGATATATAAATGATGGCAAATATTCCGCAGCAATTTATGATTCAAGTACAAACGATCTTCTTGCAGAGGCAACTAATGCCAGGTATAGTGAAATTGGCTTTACGAGTTTTGAAGATTTGGGCTCCATAGACTCCTGGAAAACTCGGGGCAATCTTGAACTAAATAGCCAAAAACTAGTAAATATTTCTGGAAGTGTATCACTTACCAGCATATCAGGAGACTATATTTACTCTTTAACTCCCCCTGGAACCAGCCTCGATTACAGCGATATCCTCGGAACAAAAGACCTAAGCGCTGGGAAAAATTACATCTTATCGTTCTGGTCCAATGGAGGTATTCCACAGGTATATTATGGTACAACATTGTTGCCAGCACCATCTGGTTCAGAAACGGAATGGAATGGATGGAAGAACTATATATACAGATTTACCGCAACTAGTTCACGAAAAATTCGCATTGCCCCATTAAGCAATGTTACAATTTATTTAGACGAGATAAGACTTCACCCAGCGGATGCAGATATGAATTCTTTTACCTACCAGCCTTCCTTTGGAATAAGATCGTCAACGAACAGTGCCGGCCGATTAACATACTACGAATATGATAAGCTAGGGAGGCTCTCAATAATACGAGACCAGAACAGGAACATTGTCAGCAAGTCTCAAGTTTATATTAACGGAGGTCTATAATCCATTATTCTAATCGATAAAAAACTAGTTCTATGAACATATACCATTCAAAATTCACTTCATTTGGAAGATGGATTACGACAGTCTGCCTATCGCTTTTCGCAATTAACTCAATTGCACAAAACACCCCTAATTTAAGCCAAACTGCACCTGCTGGATCTGTTACAGAAATCAGTGTTCCCGATCCTATTCCATCACTTCAAGGCTCAGGTTATAATTTTTTTCGTACATATCAACCGCTCACAAGAACATCAGTCGCTACAGACCTTAATGCATTCAGTGATCCGAATCTTGTAAAAATTGTGACAACTTTCAAGGACGGCTTTAATAAGCCAATTGAAGAAATAAACAGCCACTATACTTTGAATGGAAAACAGAACTTTGTATTTCCATACGATACAAGGATTGTCCCAGGCGGTAGCTACTCATTTCTTCCTTACGCGAGAGACTTCTCAAGTGGTTTATCTACTGACATTGCATCTAGTTACAGTCCATATACATTGACCTATCAGAAGGACTACTACAATACTATGTTTCCGGGAGAAGGTTATACCTCATATTCCGCAATACAAAATTTTTCTGATGCCAATAGCCGAACAACGAAATTGATATTACCGGGACGTTCGCAAATTGGTCAATCAAATGGTGTAACCGCTGCAAAGATCACGAATGATGCAAATACTATACGGATTTGGACGATGAATCAAAGCGACGAAGCTGTTGCAACAGGCTTTTATAACTCGGATGCCTTATTAGGAACATCAAGAGTCAACAGTGAGAGCCAGGTGAATATAAGTTTTAGTGATAAGAACGGTCAGTTAGTCTATAAGAAAACTAAAGTAAAAAATAGTCCCTTAACCTATGCTGAAACCTATTATGTTTATGACGACCTCACCCGCCTTAGATATGTATTGACACCTAAAGCCATTGCGGCTATTGGTACTGGAACTACTGTACCAAGTGATGTATTGACCAATCTTTGCTACAGCTACACCTATGATGAGGTTTCTCGTCTCAGGAATATTCATTTACCGGGGCAACAAGAGAATATATATCTGGTTTATGACCGTTTCCAGAGGTTGGTAATGAGACAAAGCCCCAAAGAAAAATCAGAAGGTAAATGGGAAGTAAACTACTACGATAAGCTTGGAAGGGTTATTGCCACCTCGGTGTTTTTAAGCAATAATGATGCTTCTTATTGGCAAGGCCGGATGGACGCACCTCCTCTCAATCCACTTTCGTCTACCCTGGAATATTATCTGACTACAGACCAAGGCGAAGGTCAGTTACCCGGTGAGTCATCCATTCCGAATAATACTATGATGGCCTATTATTTCTACGACCATTATGGCAATACCATTGACAGCAATAGTCTGGTTTACAATCAACTTGTATCTGAGCAGGCATTTACTTCTGATATACTAAATACCCCAGAATCTGAGTATCCCACAAGGAGCAACAGGGTATTTAATCAATTGACTGGTGAAAAATTACGAATAGTAAGAACAAATGGTTCCAGTTCCAACCTGGGTGACTGGCGATGGAATACTTTTTATTATGATGATAAAGGTCGGGTAATTGCAACTGCTGTATTGGATAAACTCCAGAATGATGCGCAGCTTAGCTATCGGCTTGGGCAATATGTCAGCAATCAGTATGATTTTTCTAACAGGACAATATTGACTAAACATACAATTATCAATACATCAGCCAAAGACGTATCAAAAAGGCATGTTGAACTAGTAAAAAATGAATTTGAACCCGGTACGGGTTTACTTAAAACGATCAAGCACAAGGTTGACGGGAATCCGTGGAACCTAATTTCCCAAAACTCTTATGATGAGTTATCAAGACCTAAACGACATATTCTTGGCGACTATGGAGAGGTACAAGATTTAGATTACAACATCCGTGGGCAACTTACTGGAATTAATGCTGTTTACGCTGAAACGGGGAATAAACAAGGCCAAAGCAAATCATTTGGTCAATCCCTAAAATATGATTATGGATTTGATCAGGTGCGACGTGATGGCAAAATCAGCGGTATGGTTTGGCGTGGTTCAGGAGGTTTGACCACCAACCCACTCGCATATGGTTACAGTTACGATGATGCGGGTAGATTAAAGCAAGCCGATTTTAGGGAATTGGCCTCAGGATCATGGACAAATGCCAATATAGATTATTCTGTTTCAAATCTGAACTACGATCTGGCAGGCAATACCATTTCAATGAAACAGCGTGGAATGGGATTTGAAAATGGAGTTTTGGTATCTAAGGATATTGATAGGCTTAGATATACTTACGAAACTAACAGCCACCGACTCAATAACGTCTTCGATACCACAACTATAAACTACAATTTGGGTGACTTTGTTGATAACAACCCATCAGGAACCGATTACGAATACGATACTAATGGTAATGTAATTAAAGACCGGAACAAGAAAATCGCAAGTATAGTTTACAATGACCTTAACAAGCCTTCGGTCATTACAATGGAAAATGGTAGCAATTTAAATATCAGTTATGATGCTAAAGGTTCAAAAGTAGAAGAAATAACTTCTCAATTCGGTCAGACCAAAAAGGTTAATTATGTAGGCAACTTCGTTTATAAGAACGATAGTCTTCAATATTTGCTAACAGACGAAGGCAGGACGGTATATAATCAGTTGGACTCCTCTATAAAAGAAGAGTTTTTTGTACAGGACTACCTTGGAAATATTCGTAGTGTAGTTGATGTCCATACTTATAATACCATAGATTACCTGGCATCATTTGAGCTTGCAAGTGCGAATTTGGAGAGTTTTGTATTTAGTCAATTGAATGAAGTTAGAGATAATAAGCCAGGAAGTATAAATCCTCAAGATGTAAAAGCAGGGAGACTGAATGCATCGGAAACCGACAAAAGAATTGGTGCAGCCCTCTTATTAAAAGTAATGGCTGGTGATAGAATCGAAATGAATGTAAATAACTTCTTCGATGGGTTTAATTCTGACGATTCGCCGCCGATTGGTGCCGAAGAAATGTTAGGAAGCATTGTTTCTACACTTACCAATGGAGCTGGGGGATTTGTTGGAAGCGAATCCCACGATGTAAAAATGGTTAATCAACTATTTACTCCAGGGAATTATTTGCAGGGATTTACGAAGATCGTAAATCAGAGTTCAGATCCCTCCCTGCCACAGTCCTCCCTTAACTATATTTTATTCGACGATAAAATGAGGATAGTAGGTGAGTATTCAGGGGCCTTTCAAGCCAATGGAAACGGGACCTGGACAACCTTGGGCACAACATCCCCGATAGAGATACCCATAAATGGATTTATTGCTGTCTACCTTGACAACAAATCCCCAATTAATGTTTATTACGACCTACTTGAAGTAAAGTTCACAAAGGGCAAATTGAGGGAAGAAAATCATTATTACCCCCATGGCTTGCCAATGGAATATATGGCAAGTACCGCAGAGGGATTCATGGAACACAAGCATAGGTATCAGGGCAATGAGAATAATATTGACATGGGATTGAATGTGATGGATTTCAATTATAGGCAGTATGATGCACAACTAGGGCGATTCATGAGCGTAGATCCTGTGGCCGCATTAACTGATGCGATAAGTCCATATGTTGCGATGAATAACAATCCCATTAAGTTTATTGACCCATTAGGTCTAACAGGCGAAAGTGCAAGTAACGCTTGGATGATGGATGAAGTTGTTATCTACGGTAATGGGAAAACGAAAGTCATTAAGAATCCGGGAGGAGGTTCCTCAATAGACGCACCATTTAGCTTTGGCTCAACCGGCCCAAGTGGAGGTGGTGCATGGGATAGAAACTTAAATGGTGATTCAAAGGGCGTTTACATGGGATCTGGCGGGAGTGGTCAGGGTGGTTCAATTGATGGGAACAAGGATCATGTAGGTCCTAATACCCCAGGAAGTCCTACTGGTACAAAAGATGGGGTGCAGGGAGGAACAGGTACTGGCGATGGCACTGGCACCGCAAAATCAGGATCGAGTGTCAACAATACTGGTACGGATGGAGGTGACCTTGGGCCGTTAAAAGCCTTGGGTATCAAGGGAAGTGGAAATGGTTCCTCAGTAGCCACAGCAGCGGCAGTTGCAATTGGATCTTGGATTTTGGTAGACGAAACAACCCCCGATCCGACGGACGCCATACCTCTAAAGCACATTGCCTATGGTGCTGCCGCAGCAGGCTTTATCCTTGGTGCAAAGGTAGCCGAATCTGAGCTTTTAAAGAAAATGGCTAAAGAGCTCGATAGAATACTTTCAAAAGCAAAAACCGGAAGGCAAGGCTATGTGTATGAACTTCGGGTTATTGCACCAGGATTATATAGAGACGTTCGAGGAATGAAGGTTTGGTTAAACGCAGGTGATATTTGGAAATTCGGTGAGTCCACCACAGAGCGCTATAGTCCAAACACCCTCGATAATATGGTCCCAGGCGGAGTTATAAAAAATATAATTTACACTGGCAATCAGATGGAAATTAAAGTCTATGAAAAGTATTGTATTTATGGTTACTTTATGAACAACTTTAGATTGCCTCCAGGAAATCGAATTTTTAGGTAATATTGCAGGTAATAAATAAGAGCCAATTTATGGATATTTTCTTTGGAGTAAATGTATCTGACAAAACATCACATCTTAACGATTTCTTTAGAGAAGTCGAAGCAAAAATTGCTGTCTTAATAAAAGAGAATTTGGCGTATGGATGCTCCTTGAAAAAAATACTGGTTGGGATTTTATATGTTTCGCCAGAATATAGCCAATTCTTTAAAGTCAAAAAACCCAAGTACTATTACGAAGAGATAGATAACGGTAATGGCCGAATTGAAAAGACGGCCGTAAGATTTGAATATGAAATGTCACTAGAGTATGAAAATTATAAAGACTTATCATATGATGAAGCAAAACTAAAATTTCTAAACGACCTTTTCAGCTCTATGGACGTTCTTAAGACAGATCCAGTTAGAAAAAAATTTAAAGACTTTCCGGCGGATCAATTCATCGATGACACAAAAAAACTCTTCCAACTTAAATAGAAGTGTATTACTGGCTTCATCTCTTCAGGTGTAAATTGCAAAAAAAGGTAGTATTTATGAACGAACACAGTTTTTGGAAAATTATTGACGAATCAAAGAGGGCGTCAAAAAATGATATTAATGTCCAGGAAGAATTCCTAGTGCAGGAGTTAGAAAAATTAATTCCTGAAGACGTAATTCAATTCGAAATTATCCTCCGCAAAATGATTATGAAGGCCAACGATTATAAAGTTGTTGCTTTTGCCAAAATAATCGATGGTTATGTTTCAGACGATTCATTTCTATATTTCCGTTGTTGGATAATTGCACAAGGTTTAAGTTTTTATAACCTCACGTTAGAAAATCCTGATTTAACGGCTGACCTAATTTATAGTGAAACTGAATATGACTTTGAAAGTCTCCTTTATGTTGCAGACCAAGCATATCAAAATCTTCGTAAAGATTCTGATGAGGATGAATTACCGAGAGAGGTAGCACGCTTACAAGGCTTCGACTATGATGACCTTTCACAAGAAATTACAGGTGAAGATTGGATTGAAGATGATTTACCTAAGCTTTATCCTAAGCTTTGGACAAAGTTTGGAGCGGAAAAAATTGGTTAACAATGCTCCAAACAAATCAAGACAATTTTGTAAATGAAAAAAAGCGAAGTACCGTATCTTGGACTTCGCTTTTTTGTTAAAACTTTATACCTTATTTTATAATTTAATAAAGCTACTGAAATACAGCAGCCCCATACACTATGGTCCGGGTAGATCCGTCAGGATAGTAAGTAATACTTAGATTGTTGTAATAAACAACCGTTCGGCCATCGGCATACTTTATGGTCCAGGTATCGCTCCCACCAACTATGGCTGCCATTTCCGCCTTTGTTAACTCGGTTCCTAAAGTCGATAAGTTTTCAAGTGATTTCGTATTCATGGTTTGGATTTTAATTAATTATAATTTTGTCAAAGCAAAAAGTAGAGCACACAATCAGTGGCCCGCTGATATATGTTTAATGTGCTAAAATGCGTAGCTATTCAAATACGCTGTATTATGGCTAACCTCTTTTGAGGATAAACTATTAACCGTCATGGTACAAGTTGTGCAATCAGTTGTTTCGCACCATAACGAGCTAAGTCCGGCAAATGAATAGCCTTTAACCTTACAGGTACCCTTTCCTGAACAGCTACAAGATACTTTTGAAGACATTGGCACCTGATCTTGATTAATGGCAACATACTCGTCCGGTAACAAGACAGCCATCCCTCTTCCCATAATGCTGATGGCCACAAAAGAAAAGCCTTTGGGAGCTGATACGGAACCATCACTGTTATATATTGGATTCTGTGGCGCTATGCCGTTATATGCTTTCCTTATAAAATTGACAAACTCATTTTTAAATTCCTTCACTTCAAATAATGCTGGAAATATTGCCGGTGCGCTTTCTCCATCTTTTAATATTCTGGTAGGTAACAAACTGGAAAAATATCCTCCGCTTTGGATACCAAAAAATACGCCGTTGGAAACTGCACTTTGCTTCATAGTGCAATCTGTACAGGTACCAAAGCAACCCTGGGTTTTCTTCCCCTTAAATGGTTCTTTTGCCGTAAAGGGCAGGCACTCCCCACCTTTGACATTGCAGGTGCAGGAAATTGTTTTTGTTGCCCCGCTCTCTAATTCAAAGAACCCGTTCATCGTGTTATATCCTGCGTATAACCAGCCTGCGGGTGGTGTTACCTCTGCGCCGGCATCCGTAATCCTGACCTCGCTATCATCAGGTAGCCAGCCGAGCTTCGGACCTGAACTAGCCGGAGCTTTGGCTAATTCTGTTTGGAGTTTTTCGGGTACCTGTGATTTTGCGGTTTTTCCCTTTTCTTTCTGACACGAATAAATCGCTAGGCACAAAATAGTTAGCGATAATATCGCCACAATTGTTTTTTTCATAATGATTTGTTTTAAAGTATCACATCATCAAAAATGAAAACACGATCGTGGACTAATTGACAAGTTATACCAAGGTTGTACTTTTAATTGTTATGCGGTGTTGTTACGGGAGCGTATAAGTTCAAAAAGATTTACAGCCCCAATCACCACTTTAATATTGGAATCGATTATAAAAATGGCCTGGACAGGAAAATTTAAGATTCTGCGTATATTCGTGTTCTTATGAAAGGACCCTATCACAGCTATAGAAGCGACTATCCTAACCAAGTTCACCAGCTTAATTTTTCCTTGTCCCAAAACTATTATGTGCTCAAAAATGGCGAGATCCATTATCAGGCAAAGAAATTTGACATTAACTGGAAGAATTTTGATAAAACAGGGAAAAGACACCTGGTCAATTATTTAATCCGGGACCACTTTAGTGGTTGTTTTTATGCTGAAATATTTCCTGTTGACAATATTGCTCACATAGGCGACTTTTTGTTCGATGCCTGGAGACAAAAGACCTATTATGAATTTTGTGGAGTACCGGCCAATATGATAATCGGAAGGCATATACTAGAACGCTGGCCCGAATTGCAAAATTTGAAGCAGACCCTTGATGTGAATATAGAGCTGGCACAAAATGGCTTCGCCACAGGGGTACGGGCTGTTCGCGATTGGGAACATTCCATTAAGTACTATTCGATTTTTGAGAACTATAAAACATTACCAGGGTTTCAACAAGGCGCCGAAATAATCTGCAGGGACCTGAATCTTCGGCAAACAGGTAAAACGGATGTCAATCTCATCAAATGGATGGAGAACGAACCTCGTGGCCAGGTAATCAATGATAAGGCTACCTTTGACCGCCTTTTTAGACCTTAGCCGCGGCGAGCGTTATTGTCAGCAATTAATGAAGTGGGAAATAATATCGATAAGATCAAGTCGTTCTTTAATATGCGCTAAAAAGTATGGGAATGCTCCAGCAGAAACTTCAATTGATTGGCCTCGGGTAATAATGCTTCCGGCGCAAACACTTTCACTTCTGTTTGGGGAAATTCGGTTTGATAGATCCGCCGTATTATACAGAGGATATGATTCAGGCGCATTTTCTTGTAGACCCTGTTCACTTCATTTTCATCTAACATATCCTCCTTGGGAAACAGCCCCATACGGAACTCTGGGAAAACCTCAATATCTATAAAAATAACTTTATGCTCATAGAGGGAATGCTTATGTTGCTTTTTCTTTTCTTTAAGGGCTGCTTCCAATTTCTGATAGACGGCACTCCGGTTCAATGAAAAATTCCCTTCGATTTTGACTACGTGTTTAATAGGCTGGCCTGCAAAAGCAATGGTTGGGGGTACGAGGTATAAAAGGAGATCATATGCCTTCCGGCTTCGCAGTTCTATTATTGTTGCCTCATCATAATCGACGATTTCAAAATCCCCGAAACTATCCTTTACAGTATAATCTATTTTAGAGATGCCAAACGGAGCCTCGTTAAGCCCCTTAATAAACGTTCTGATTTTATGTTCAAAACTTCCCAAATGATCACCAATCACAGGTTTAGATAACCTGATCGTGCAGATCATTCCTTTAGGTATATGCTTTTTAACTTGCTGAATTGATTTATAAAGCGCCGTAAGCAGCCTTCTGATAACATCCAGCTCTGTCATTTTGGGAAGAAATACTTTCCTGCATTCAAAGAGGAACTCTTTGCCGCTCATGACAAAGCTGCCCTCCAACTCCTGATTCCCTTCTTTTATTTTTTTCTGATTGGGAAAACCATTCCGGTCGAGGAAGTGAAAAATGTATAGTTCAAAGAAAAAGGTCCTCAAATTTTCGGGGCTCTCCCTTTTATCCAGCATTTCTTTTTGCAGTTCAGGGCTTAACTGTGCAGCGTAGGCGATTAATTGGGCAATCTGATCAAGCCCTCCGATACATCCTTTATGGCTGCTGTTAACCAGCAGGGAGTATAGCCAGCTAATCTTATCCATTGGTTTGTCCTGGCCAATGACATACTCAAAATAATCCTTGCCAAAAAAAGCCAGAAGTTGATGATATATAAAGTCAACCTTTTTCCTGGAAGCGACCGGATTGATCTGTAAAGGAGAGGAGATATAACGGGCATTTTCATACCAGGTCTCCAGGTGGTTGGCTTTTTTCATAAATGCAGGAATTGTATTCTAATGTGCCGGTCCAATGTTTTCTTTTTGTCAGGCCTTTTCCCGGTCAAATAAGGTGCTTATGGTACCGAAATGGTACTCAGCCGTATTATTCTGATCATAAAAAGTACAATAGGCAACGGCTTCACTGGCACTTGGTACAGCTATGGTATTTGTTTTGTAAAAGTCACTTATCCGGCGCAGCGCTGCTACCGGTCCCCAAATGACAGGCACTAAAATAAAAGAGGGGACGTATTCAGCCCCCCTCTGCTTCTTTTCTATTTTCTGGGACAGCCGGTGGCTCAGGAACTTTCCGATGTCTTCGGGATCACTGGAGACTGCGTCCGCCTCTACATGAATGTTAACCACCTCGATAAGCGCCCTTCGTCCTGCAGGTACGTGCTTCATTGAAAAATCGGCATCATTGCCGTTTCCCAAGGGAAAGGCCTTTTCGTTGAATTGATAATCCCCTGAGTGCAACAGCTTATATAAGACCAATAGCTCGCCGGTGAAATTTAAATAGCTGCCGTCGGTACTCGTCAGAAACGAATATATGGTCGATTTCAGGTGTTTTTTTTGCTGCGCATCCATTAATCTACTTAACTGCTGAAATAAGGTACTGAAAAATCCGAGAAAGTTCCTGGCCTGATCATCACCGTGTAGCGCCCGTTCCACAATATCAAAGAAATGGGCATCGGGATGAAAAGCCCTTTTGGCTGCTACTGAGTTTGCCTGTTCTGTTTGCCTTTTCTGTTCCGCTTTTTGATGTGTTTTATCTATCCCGCGCCAATGAAAGGCTTCATCTTCGAGTAAATTGAAGAGTGCAGGGAAATGTTTTTTCAAGTACTGTTTTTTGTCGGACTTTTCCATTGCTGTTTCCTTATTGGTTAAAGATTCGTTAGTCCGTACTGTTTTCCCAATGCGACGAGTGGCGCCAGATCGGCCTTTCTTTTTTCGCCCAGGTCACGGACCAGCGACTTCAGATCGTCGACAGGTGCATTAATGGGATCTTCCACTGCGAAGTGTGACTGGTTGATCTCGAAGTAGATTTCCCTGGCAATTTCCTGAACGATAACGATGAGAGCATCGGCCTGATCCAATCTTACACCGTTTTTCTTCTGGTTTAATCCAGCCCTGTCCTTATGCGCCACAGACTTGTTGCGTTGGTTACGGATTTTCTTAATAGTATTGCCCAGCCGCCCGGTCCGCTCTTTCCACTGTTTGATTTTTTCTTCAGCGATAATTCCCGCAAATTCTCCATCACTTAGCTTTTCGATAAGGGCGCTGATACTAAAGTTCTCGTCAGGGGTGAATAGCTTATACAACTCTGTTACGACAATTCGCCAGCTCATCTTTTGGGAAAAGTCAAAAAACATACTTCTCGTTTTTACTGCTGCCCGGTAAGGATCAGACTCAGGGCTGCCTAAATACCGGAGTACCTTCAAATTCTCCTGTGCTATAAAAAGTATTTCACAGATTTCCCATATTTCGTCTTTCAGCGCCCCCTTTGCTACGCGTGCAGGATCGTGGTCTTCCGCTGTTATGCTTATTTCGTCCGTCATGATCTTTGATCTTATTTAGGTAACTGGTTTTATATCCATTTGCAAAAGTAGACGACACCTGCGCAGCCTATCTGCGTAGGTGAAATTATGGCAATAAAATGGGCATGTCCTCGGAGCGGAGCAATACCTGTACTTATCGCTGTGGAATCATCTCTCTATTTTAATGATCAATTGCTATCTGTTTCCAATATGCAACAGTTTCATCCATTCTGACGGAACAGTTTCATCAACGACCAGCCTAAAGATTTTAGTGGATTCCGGGGTTTAAATCAAAGTCCCGGTAACACTCGCTGCACCAGGACTTTACCTAAACCTTATCACAATAAGCCAAGATTGGCTTAAAATCCAAATTTAATCATCTCCTTTACCAATGGCAAACAAATGCTACGGTTATTTTATCATATACTTTACAAGGAGGCAGGATATAAAGTTGTTTACTTATGCCTAGAACTTGGCGCCGGCGTCATAATGATAACTTCATAAAGATTGTTCAAGTCCAGGTTGATGCCCTTTACTGGCTCGTAAGTCTCCACTGTATATCCTTTAAGTTTATACCTCTGGGCGATATCACTGGTGCCGTCTGAAAATTTCTGGGGTGTAGCTAGTTTTTTGAGTTCGCCGATAAGATTAATCCATAGTCCTTCATTCACCGTTTTAAATCCGACACTGCTGTATCTTCCCATCCGGGTAATTTGTACCCAGTGTTTGGGTTTCTTAGCAGAGGCCATTTCATGGGAGATGTATACATCAGTCATTTTTTCATGGAAGCCTAACGCGGAGAGCTTCTTGTCCAGGGCTGCCCCGCGGTTAATGCTGTCCAGTAAATACTTCATGTCGTCAAGTTTGAATACCGTGAGTACAATGGGTTTTGCTTCCGGTTGGCTGGCTGTTTCTGTTTGACCCACGGCGTCCGTTTTTGTTTGCTGGGAACAGGAACAATATAAAGTGCTTACTATAGCTATTAGATAACGGGCTTTCATATTTTGTGATTATGGGTTTATGTTTGAAAAATCAAGATAGGGTTTTTCTTTTGTTTGTTTGTTCCGCTTATTTTTTTAATGCCGTTCCCTTCGGGCCAGGCTATCCGCTATGAGCCCTCACGTTGTTCGGGGCTTCCGCTGCTATCCTTAACGGTTCAGATCAGATTGATTGATCAGAAGGAAAAATTGATGCTAATGGGGGAGCCTTATGATTGTAGCCCGAAAGATTTGAAACGCTATGCACATGCGCAGGGAGCACAAGACGAAAAATATGAATACTGGTACCTGCTGATTGAATAGGGGATGGACCGTGAAGATCGCAAGTCGGCGATCCGTGCCGCAGGCTTGCCTGTTCCACCGAAATCCGCCTGTAAGTTTTGCCCCGCTACGCAACCTCATGAACTCCATAGTCACCGGAAAGAGTACCTCCGTTACATCATTATGATGGAGGCCAGGGCAAAACCCCGCCTGGAAGGCTGTATGATAGCAGATCAATTGCAGTTAAATTATGAGCGCAAACATTCTGCCTGGCGCACTAAACTTGCACTGGCCACAGGTAAGCGCCGGGAGCAGTTGCTGATCGCTGAACCGCGCTTAAAGAAAGCCGGAGCAGGCTGTGCTGGCCTATGGTGCAAGGAGACCGCCCATCGCCCTACGATGATGACGGACTATATCCTGTCTGAAGGATTATTATCTGCCACTGAGATCAGGCTGATACAGGAGCAGCCTCCGGAGAAGATCATTGAGAGCCAACAAACTTTTGCTGAAGGGGTGGATATCCTGAACTGGTACGATTTCCTGGAAATGTTTTCTCCCGAAGATGCACTGGAAGAAACAGGGCACGATTGCACAGCCTCCGCTTTTTTAGCAGTAATCATCAATCGAGTCGCCGCCCTGCCATTCCAGCTCCTGGGCAAGACAATACCTTTTCTCTGCGCCTTCCGGGCTGAAGAAGCTACCCAGGCTGGTATGTACAAAAAGGCCTTTCTCCAATGTAACCTCAGCCAGCGTCCAGGGCTTTATCGCATTTTCCATGTCGATGGATGCTGAAAGGACATACAAGCTTTGACGATCCGCTGATAAGGCGCTTTTGAATACTACTGATGTGTAGACAGGATTGCGGCAAAATATAGCGTCGACTTCCAGTTTTTCAGCATAGGCCGATATCGGATGTTCTGTATCCGGTTGCGGGCAGCAAGGAAATTCGGAGGGAACAAGCCAATCCCGCTGTACCGCATTTATAGTCAGCGATGCGATATCTTCCTTGTCCGCAGCAGGTTCCACGTAAGGTTTGGAAAGTATGGGGCGGCTGAATATCCAGGTATCTATCGTGTCATGTGATGTTGCCGTATCGGCCTTTGCCCAGGTTAACAATCGTCCATAGCTCGCTTGGGCTTCTTGATGATCAATTGCACCGAGCCATTTAAAATTACCTTCCTGAAACTTATCTCCAAACCCTGAGGGGTCTTGAAGAAATGCTGCTATACTGCCGCAGGCGGCAGCGATATATCTTGCTGTATTGGGTTGGGTAAGCAACATACTTTCTAATCGCGTAATCCAACGTAGGTTTTCAGGCCGGTTGTTTTGTTTGTCCGTATCGATATGGTAGATCACGTACTCCGATGAAGGAGGGTTCCCATGAAACGCGGTGGCTACTATCCGGTGAATGGGAACGGAAGCAATTTCCAGTCCTGCTTTGGCGTTTAACTTACCCCGCGTCCATTGGTTGTCGGCCGGTCGCCCTTTTCTTCCTTGTGGGGCGTGCCTCCAGACCGAGCCATTGTCGCGTACGGTATAACTTTCTCCTTTATAGATACACGCTACTTCCCGAAGGAAATTATCATTTGATGTTGTCTCCATTATTGTTCTCCGTTGCTGTACGCCTGGTGCTTTTTGGGCTGACCTTTTCATGGATTGGTTAATCCGTTCTGCTTAGCACCGGCTTTTCATTACTAAGATAAGCTTTATCCTATTCCAAATGAATGGACATTTAACAGGCTTATTTCCTGTTCAATGGACGCGCTAAACACCGCTTGATGCAGATCGTTCATGCGCTCGAGAAACCCTTTAATGGACAGGAAATCCCGCGCTTTTAATTCGGAACAGGCTATAACAAATAATCCCTCCGACATTCATTACCAGAGGGATCTCTTTGATTTCGTTGGCGGAATTTCTACGACATGCCTTTCGGACTTAGTATGCGAACATCTCCTGCTGCCAATGCAGCAGGCAACATTTCCAATAGTAGATTAGGTTTTTCGGCAACGCCCCACTCTTTCAATACATTTAAACAACTTTCTAAGGTTTCTTTATTACCACGATATGGGCTAGTCCCATCATTGTAATAGTATTCGCGTGTTTCATGTTTAACATAAGCATCCGGTTGTATTGTCGCTACAATACCGTCAGTAGATTTCTCCCAAATCGGGCAATAATCCCGGTTAAACAAGACTTCGCGACCGTCCGCACAAGTCCATTTACCATAAGGTAAGTACAGGCGCATTGGCTTGAAGTCGGTGAAAGGTAACTGTTTTCTAAGTATGCTTACCTCATGACGTCCTACCATAAATCTTCCGGCATCTGAATATCCTTCGACAATTTGCTTCCTGGTATCATGTCGAAATACAAGGCCAATCTGCTTGTTGTGATCAAGACGAACAAAAGTTCCTGCCGACAATGGAATGGCAAGACGATTAAGTTTCGGACCCTTAATAGTCTTCGGCCATTTCTCCAATACTTTTAATGCAAGATCAAATCGCTCGTGAAGTTTATCGAGTGGTTTACAATCATGATAATTACGGTCAATGATGGCTCTCACCTGACGAAGTGATCTTTTGATTTGAGCCTGTCTTTTTTTGTCGGGCATCTGCCATTCTGAATAACTGCTCTTGCCATAATAGATTTCGTTAAATTCTGTATTGGCTAATTCAGCTTGGCTGTACTCTGCTCCCAACCAGTTATCCATAATGATACGGATATCCTGGATGATACTTTTCGCGCGTTTATGATATTCTACCTCTTCTAAAAGTTCTTGAAGCAGGGCACCCACACGGGAGTGACGTCTTATGGTCATCTTTTTATTAGGATGTTGCCCGATGATAGCGCCTGTTCTGAAATCGTGATAGTTCAACACTGATGGCTCCGGAGCTTTCGGCTTTCGGAACGTTACCTGAGAACCCTCTACGACTTTCTTGTAATTCTCCCAATTGGCGAACCCGAGATCCTTTACGACCAGGTTCAGTGCTTCTGTGTGGGTTATACCCGATGACTTGCTTAAACTTCTTGCTTTACGTTTGAGGTAGTCGGCATTATGGCCGTTAATTTTTCGATCCATCTTATTCCAAGTTCCCGAAAGAAAAATGTCACTCGCCTACCACTTTTCGAAACGAGAATTGGTTTCGATAGTCGATTAAATTGAAGGCGGCGCCGATACAGCTTTGCTAAGACGAGTGGCAAGCTTCCGCATTAAGCTTTGAACAAATATAGTGAAATGATTATAAACATCAAAATCAGAAAGATGCACCGGATAAACCGGACACTATATTATTTCCACTACACGCTCCTCTGTAAAGGTTTTCCTGCCTATTCTTCTTGAGATTCTCCGGGCCGTTTCGATTTTCCCATACAGGGCAGGCGAGCCATATAGTTCGCCTGAATTTTCATGCTTCTGCTCATGAGGGTAAAACTTCTTTCTAGATGGTTCCCCAAAGTTGATTGCTGAATTATCGCATGCATTTTTCAATTAGAACACCGGCAAAAAGGGCAGCTAAAATGGGGTGCGCCCCACGCGCTACGAACACATAATGCCGGGTCAGGACACCCGGCACCAAAGGACTTATTGTTCTCCTCGCGTAGGGCGCACCCGGTTCATTTGCTTTCTTTTTTCCGGTTTTTCTTTTGAAAAAATGTTTTCGGGGCCGGGCCGGTTGAGAGGAAAAGAGCGAGTAACAAACAAAGTTTTTAACCAAAAAATCAAATGTCATGCAACAGATTATCATCGGAAGAGTAACCGCAAACGCCGCCGTCAAAACCACATCAAGCGGTAAAGAAGTGGTGAATTTTAGTATTGCTGTAAACCAAAGCTACAAACCCAAGAACAGCGATACCCCAGTTCAGACCACAACCTTTTTCAATTGCTCCTATTGGCTGAACACCAGTATCGTCAAAGTCCTGCGCAAAGACGCCATCATACAAGTTGAGGGCAGGATTTCCGCACGGCCTTATACCACCAACACCGGAGATTTAGCTGCCTCACTGGACATGTTTTCCAACCGTGTTCAGGTACTGGTCTATGCCAAAAAAGAAGAAGCAGCACAGGCTGAAACTGAAGCCCCGAAGGTGTTACAGGTACAATCCCCAAACAGCGACGACCTGCCTTTTTAATTCCCCTCATCCATTTAACCAAAATCAAAAATTAAAAAATAGAAATCATGGCACATCAATTAAGTTTCAACGAAATAACCGGACAATATTCTTTTTTCTCTGTAAAAGAAATCGCCTGGCATGGCTTAGGCCAGATCGTGCAGGAACACCCTACCTCCGCACAGGCTATGCAGTACGCCGGATTGGATTATAAAGTTGTCAAAACACCGCTCTTTACAAGGGGGCTTGGTTTTTCCATCGATACCAATGGAGAAATGGTAACAGGCAATGAAATCGCTGTTCCTTCTGCATTTGCTACACTGCGCACGGATAACAATGTGGTATTAGGCGTAGTCGGTAACGATTATCAGGTAGTACAAAATGCCGATGCTTTTTCTTTTTTCGATAGCATCGTAGGTGGAGGCGAAGGCATCCTTTACGAAACCGCAGGGGCACTTGGTCAGGGGGAACGCATCTTTATTACGGCTAAGCTGCCAGACTATATCCGTGTCGGCAAAGATGACGTGATCGAGAAATACCTGTTCCTGACCACGGCCCATGACGGTAGTGGCAGTATTACCGCAGCTTTTACGCCTGTCCGTATCGTTTGCGCCAATACCCTAAGCGCAGCACTCGGCAACATGAGCCACACCGTACGTATCCGCCATACTGCCAATGCCAAACAACGTTTGGAGGATGCACACAAAATCATGGGTATCGCCTGCAAAGCAAGCATAGGTTTAGGAGAAGTATTCAACCATTGGGCCAAAGTCCGGATTACTGACACCGAGGTAAAAAAGCTGATCCAAATGGCAATGGCTCCCAACAAGGAAATCCTCAAAAGCCTGATGAAAGGCGAAGGCAATGACCTGTCCACCAAGTTTAAAAATACCTGTGAAGATGTATTCGCCTACGCCATGACCAGTGATACCCAACAAATGGAAACTACCAAAGGCACGGTGTTCGGAGCATATAACGCCATCACAGGCTATTTCCAAAACGTATGCGACTATAAGGACGAAGAGGCCAAAGTGAAATCCATCCTTATGGGCGGTACGGCGCAAGCTAAGACCCAAGCCGCTTTTGACCTCTGCAATGACTTTTATATGAACGGCCCCGGCCTGCTCAGCCTTAACTAATCTCTTAACTGCAGCTCCTGCGGGGGCTGCCTTAAAAACACTTACAATGAAATCACTTCAGGATATGACCAATACCGATAAAGCGAAATTACTGGTAACGCTTTTTCCCGAACATATGCAGCCACTTGCGGATGCGATAAAAGCAGGCAGTGACTATGTTCTGAAAAATCAAGACCTGCTTCGGGAAGAATGGAGCAATCCAATAATAACGGCAAAGTTCTGGATTGACATCGCTCTCGACATTTCCGGTGTAATGAATAGCTTCCGCCATGACATAGGCAAAAGTCGTATCCGGTTTAGCGAAAATCTGTTCTTTGCCTATCGTGCCCTATTCAGCATAGAGTACATCCTGCGCTATGCCGGGGCTACTCAAGGCAATACACCTTTCCGGCTTGCTGTGCAAATGCTTTTCGAGCCGGATAATCTCATCCCTTTCAATCAGCAAAATTAAACGACGAGCCATGCACATCATAGACAGAGAGGGAACATGGATTCCCATCGAAGATTTAGAAGGCACCATAAAACTGGTCAAAGCATTCATAGAAAGCTATAGCCCCGTAGATGATGCTTCCCTGCAAAGGTTAGAGGAAAACCGCCTTGCCTATTGGCAGGATTTCTATGAAAAGCTACTGTCATTGGATTAACCAATTAAACCAAGAAACGATGAATACCATAGTCATGATAACCCCGGTACAGGCAGTATGGATAGTGCTTATCCTGATCATACTGGCCTTCCGTTTAGTCAAGGCAGGAAACGGCCTTTTATTACCGCTTTTGGGCTGGCTGCTGCGAAAACTGTTTCGCCTGCTTTTGCTGATCGGCTTGCTTGCTGCTATCCTATACTTTTTGGGCGGTAGCCACCACGCTGCATTGTACAATCACAAAAAACTAAATTTTAATAGCATATGAAAACGAACTTTTTTCAACAGATAGCCTCCCTTAACCTGAACGGTGATTTACAAATGACCATTACCCAACCCCGGCAAAACTGGCTTGTCGTAGCCGTCCACCTCAGCACGGGTGGCTGCGGGGATGAAGCCGGTAAGCTCATAGCCCCGATCAACCTGAAAGGAACTCCCGAAGAGTTTGACCAGTCGTTCTTTGCCAGTCTTAGTGCCCCGCTTCAAACTACCTCGCAACTGTTCAGCAATATGGAAGCGTATTTAAAGCAGCAGGAGCAGGCACAACAGGCCTCTAAAATGGAAAAAGATAAAGCGGTAAAGGCAGACAAGGAAAAATCCGACAAGGATAAGAAATACGACGAGGCATTAAAAAAAGTAGCCGAACTGGAGAACGAGGGAAAATACCGGGAAGCATGGATGAAAGTACCCGACCCCGGTGATTATCCCGATCGTGCCGACAGCCTCCGCCAAAAGCGGGAAGAACTTTCCGCACATTTTGCACCGAGCCTTTTTTAACCACCCACCCTTAAAGACAAAAATTATGTTAGTAGCCACAGCTTTAAAAAGGGTCTTCTTAATGACCGATAAGGGGCAGGAAATTACCCTTAACGACCCTGAACCAACCTTTTCCAAAGAAAGGGTACGAGACTTTTACAGCCATAATTATCCCATACTCACCACAGCCAAAATCGAAGGGCCGGAAATACAGGACGATCAAATCCGCTTCCGCTTCGTTAGCACATTAGGCACAAAAGGATAAAGGATGAAACAGAAAAAACAAGGTTTTATAAAACCCCTAAGCGAAAAGCAATGCAAACTCAATCGAAACATCAACCAGTTCTTCAGTTGGCTCAGCCAACCCAAAGACAGTGCACAAGTACTACAGGACAGGCCGAAGGTTGCTCCGGCCAACCTGCTGCCGATGGTTTTTTAAAACAGCGCTTCCTGCCCCTTTGCCAAAGCGGGGGCAGGAAGTTACCCCCAAAGGCACAGACGGAGCGCGGATTTTTATTGGCTTATGATAACCTGTGCAACTTGTATGGATTGGAATATTTTCATTCCAATGAGGGGTATCCTGCCAGTGTCCTGCTGCGTCTATGGGACGCAGCCGTTCAGCTTGACCGCAGAGGCCCCTACACAGAACTGTCCGTTGCCGACGAGTCGGGTACTATTGTCCTACGGGAAAATTGCAATATCGGCTATACGCTACACTATATCCCGGTGTTGCCCTTGCACCGGCTGTTGCGTAAGAACACGGGAGCGGGACGGCTGTTGCTATCGGTGTTCAGTTATCTGTATCAGCAGGTCGGGGTCAGCTATTACCGGGATGAAGATAGTTACCTCTATTCCGAATATGAGGCTATTGGCTATTGGTTGACCGACGAACTAGAGGAAGCCGAAGACCGGGACAAGCAAATTGCCCTGATGCAACAAGCGAAAAAAACAGGTGACCGTATGTTTACATTCATACGAAGCAGCGTACACCTGCAACAATTTTCAAGGCGGCTTAGTTCCTTTGCGCCGCAAACAGATTGGGATCGGAAATGCCTGAAACTGGCAGCCTCTTTTTACGAACTGTACACCCTGTTTCCCGATGCCAGTATTTACAGTCATATCGACATGGAACACGAAGAAACGGACACCTACGGATATGATGATTATGTCTTGTACCCCGGTCATTACCTTGCCTTTGTCGCAGAGACAAGCGGGTGGATATGGGAGAGCCTGTTTTCCAATATCAATAATTATCTCTCAGAATTTACAGAGATCAAAGAGCCGCAGTGTATCACTCGTATCGACGGAACTACCATCCGGATAACCGATAGCCTCGTTTTTGAACAACGCTTATTGCGATTAATTAATGAACTCGTCAACCTTTTAGAACAACAATCATGAACGATATTACCGCAAGCTTCGGCAGCCTCTATTTCCCGCAGGCTGCAATAGTCCTCTACCAAAAAGAGGGCAGCCAATATGAGTGTTATGTAGAAGCCTATGAAATGGATGAGACAGGCCGTGCCGTCAACGGACACCCGTTGAGCATTCAGGAAGCTGGTATGCTTGCCAAAGCCCTGGACATGGCAGGCGATTTGAGCAACAATTTTTTAATACCAAAAGGGCTGATGCCGGAAAATGTGTTGCATGTTGCGCCCGGACAGCAAGGGTACGTCTTATGGCATACTCCTGCTATGGTAAAAGAATTATGTTTTACCGAAGACTTGGGGCTGGTCGATGGCCCTTACGCTATCCCGCCCATGCTCTGGAAAGCAGGCAAGCATAACCTCAGGGTCTTTGCCCTAAGTAGCAACGACAGGCCAAAACTGGCGACACCACTTTTCGAAGCACCATTGTTTAACATCTATAGCGATGGGCAGGTGTGTATGGGTACGGTCGATGTCCGTATTCCTGCCGAGGCCGGTATAGAAGATTTTATCGGGATTTGGGAGGGCTTTTTTTTCAAGAGCCGCTTTAGCCACCTGCTCCGGGAACAAAGTCCCGTCAAGGGCAATATCATAGACTTATTTGAGCGCATCTCCGGTGCGAAACAAAAATTCCCGGTACGGCACTTACGCAAACATTCTTTAACCCTTCAACAATTACTCCGATGAATACGCCTATGCACTTCACCCATCAATATTTATTGCAGCCTACCAATCCTGTTCGCCTGAACCTGATCGGGGCAGGTGGCACCGGCTCTCAGATGCTGACCTATCTTGCCCGGATCAGCCATGCCCTGCGCCATTTGGGACATCCGGGACTGGAGGTAACTACCTTTGACCCTGATGTGGTTACCAGTGCCAATCTTGGACGGCAGCTTTTTTCCGAAAGCGAGTTAGGTATGAACAAGGGCGTTGCTCTTACCCAGCGCATCAATCGCTTTTTCGGCACCCACTGGAGGGCAGTGCCCGAACCTTTCGCATGGACGGCCGACGACCGCATGCCTAAGTCATTTGCGGCCAACCTGTACATTAGCTGTGTGGATACAGCTAAGGCCAGATTTGAGATCGCAGGGATACTGGACATACTAAGCCGCCGTAGTACCCTGACCCATGATAAAGCCCTGTATTGGATGGATTGCGGGAACTCCCGCAGCAGCGGTCAGGTAGTACTCTCTACGGTGCAGGATATAGCACAGCCCCGTTCCGGACAGTTCATTACCGTGGGGAGTCTGCCACAGGTGACGGCCGAATTTAAAGACTTGCTCGAAAATCAGGATGATAGTGATGAGCCTTCCTGCTCCCTTGCCGAAGCACTAGATAAACAAGACCTGTTTATCAATACCCTGATAGCAGGGTTGGGAGCATCCCTGTTATTTGACCTTTTTCGCCACGGAATGACGGCCAAACGGGGTTCTTTTCATAATATGGATACTGGCATTACCCAGCCGCTGTTAGTGGCGGCATGAGCCTTAAAATCGGCCAGTGCCCTGATCCCGGTACCCCAGGGAGCAGGGCACTGGCACAAATGGTGCCGCCCCGGTTGGCGACCCCTGTCTTCCGTGTTTGGCGGTGGGTCGCCAACCGGGGCGGCGGGCTTATTGATGGCTTTATTGTAAGCTACTGATTGTCCCTATAGCATTGCTGCGATTGTAAAAGCCCCCAGTTTAACCGCAGGTAGCCTGGGTTTGTACGATCTCAGGATGCAATGGCCGCCATTGCGCTGTTTAGGGAGGCATCTTCGATTATTTCCGGTATTGACTCCAGGTAATAAATACCACTGATAGCGCCTTCGGTATCGGCAATGGCGATGTTGACCGCCCGCCATATCCGGTGAAAGATACCCTTTCGCCGTTTCATCTCCGCTGACCCTTCATCGTCAGTTTTTTGCAGCCAGTACCAAAGGGAATGACGGGCAACGGAGGCTACCATGCCGATCTTTACTTTTTCTATGGCGGTCAGGCTCCCGTCAGCGGCCGCTTTCGTTTCCAGGGTTACAATTTGCCGGCTAGCCACGGTAAAATCGCTGGCAGCATTCACGGCCTTAAGTTGACTAATGATCCCTTCCAGGTAAGGCTTCATAACAGGATTGAATTTTTCTGTCAATTTCGCCGCCCCTGACGGTTCCGGGATGTTTCGATCATTGAAGGCTGCCATTTGTTGAAGATGGCTCAAAATGTCCTTGCCATAACGCAGGTGAAAAAATACGGCGAATTGTCTGATGATTTCTTCCCGGTCCCTGCCACCGGAAAGCCTGCTTTGCCCCAGGGCAAAATCCAACGCCTTGTTATGTACAAGGCCAACGCTATCGACATTGTTTAAAGGATTTGCGGCAGGGTCTGCCATTGCTGCTGTGGACTCCTTTGATAAACCTGCGGATTGCTGCTGCACGGAGATTTGAACCGGGTTCTTGTTTTCTTTTGTACAGGCTGCCACTAAGAAGAGCACTGCTGTACTCATTACTTTGATTTTTGTTTTCATGTTGTTTTATATTTTGAGCAAAGGAGGCAAGAGCCGGGCAAATGGATTGACAACTTGTCAGAAGCTTGTTTTTTTATTGTGCGACCCAAAACAAGAAAGCCCTGCATTGCAGGGCCTTCTTGTTTTGGGTTACTTATTTGCTCAGAACGCCTTTTGGTAGGCTTTGATCTTCTGATCAAGGGCGGTGAGTCCGGCCTTTTCCAGGCAATCGGCGACCAGCGCTTTCAGGTCGGAGGCCGCCTCACCGGCCAGGGCCGATAGTAAACCTTTTGCAGATTGCTGATCTTGTGCAAGACCGCTTTCGATCACCTGGCAGAGCAATAGGACCTGCTTACGGCTAATTTTCAGATCGAGCTTTACGTTTTCGCTCATGCCAGGAATACTCAGGATGGTATCATAGAGCATGCTGCCCGGATTGTTGTTGTTGTTCATCTTTCTTCACTTTTTACGTTAACACTAAACAAGGCCCCAAAGATAGGCCGGCGATTATGATTTGAGATGTGTAAAATTTACCTATCTCAAGGTTGTACTATAGCGCTGCGCTACCTTTGTATCACCATCGGCTTGATGTGAAAATGATGTAGTGTTATGGGACAAGCTCACAGAATTTCCTGCCGCGAGGCAAGGGATATCGATATGGTCATGTATTTGAGTTCGCTCGGCTTCGAGGCGGCAAAAGTTAGAGGAAATAATTACTGGTATCTTTCGCCGCTGCGCAATGAACATACGCCTTCCTTTAAAGTTAACCGGCAGCTCAACCGCTGGTATGATTTCGGTATAGGTAAAGGCGGAAACCTGGTCGATTTCGGTATCCTGTTTTTCCATTGTCCGATTGCTGACTTTCTTTCTTCGCTCAGCACCGGATTGTTATTACCAATAGCTCCTAAAACTACAATATCCCGGGCGCTTACGGATAGTCCAACAATAGGCATTGTTTCAGTGCGGCCCCTGCAACATCCGGCCTTAGTTCAATACCTGTCCGGTAGAAAAATTCCTTTGGTTATCTCGCAGTGGTATTGCCGGGAGGTAACTTACCGGAGCGCGACCAAGACCTTTTTTGCCATTGGCTTTTCAAATCAGTCCGGGGGCTGGGAACTGCGTAGCCGGGGTTTTAAGGGCAGCAGCGCACCCAAAGATTTTACGCTTATCTGCAATGGCTTTGACCGGCTCGCAGTCTTTGAAGGTTTCATGGATTTTTTATCCTACGGTGTGCTAACAGGAGCCGAGCAGGTACAGCCCGCCGATTATCTCATTTTGAATGGCCTTTCTCTGTCGGACAAGGCACTGCCGATAATGGCTGGCTACTTACAAACTTTCCTGTTCCTGGATAGTGACAAGGCAGGGAGAACCCGTACCCATGAAATCCTTAAACAATACCGTTCGTTTATCGACGGCAGTGACCTGTACCTGGGCTTTGCGGACCTGAACGATTACCTGTGCAACCGGCCGCTACTTGGGATAACCCATGACCCGAAGAAATCGAAAGAGCCTCCCTGACCGGCAAGGATGCTGGTGGTGGCTGAAAACGCTTCCCACTACGGGAGATTTCCGGGAATTTCCGGTGTCCACCGAAACCGGCAAGATGTTCGGCTGTGATACAGCCGGATTTTAAACTGCCCCATGCTCGAAACTCGCGGGCAGTAGTTTTTGATATTTCTGTTAACGCGTAACTGATTTTGTGATGGAAGATAACAGTAAGAAAAGAAGTAAATGGCTTCATTTAAGATTAACCGAAGAAGAATATAAAGTCCTTAAACAGGCATTTAACAAGACTACTGAAAAGCAGTTGAGTGTATATGCCCGCAAGGTTTTCTTAGGTACACCGGTGATCAAAGGGTACCGTAACCTAACCCTTGATCAATTGATGGTAGAGTTCATTAAGCTCAATAAAACTATTAATGGGGTTGCCAATAACTATAACCAAAGTATCCATAAACTGCATACGTTTGACCATTTCCCCCAGGTCAGACAGTGGTTGGAAAAGGATGGAGATAAGGGGTCCGAACTGCTGGTTTGCATTCAGGAAATAAGGCTTCTGCTCAAGAAAATGGCCGATCATGGTAGCCGTCATTAAGTCGGGAAGGTCGCTGCGCAAAAGCTTTTTCTATAATGAAAATAAGGTTGCCGATGGTGCCGCGAGCTTACTGGAAGCCATGAATTTTCCTGTCAACACGGAAGATACAACAGAACAATTGCGCCTGAATGTACTGGAGAGAATCGCCGGGTTAAGACCGGCAATGACCCGCCCGGCTATCCATATCTCGCTGAATTTCGCGCCAGGTGAGATCCTCCCGGAGGACAAAATGAGGCAGATCAGCCAGGAATATATGGAGGCCATAGGCTTCGGTGAGCAGCCTTACTTACTCTACCGGCATAGAGACGCCGCTCATCCGCACGTCCATATCGTATCGCTCCGTGTCAGGCCAGATGGAAGCTCTATCGATACTTTCAATATTGGCAAAAGACTGTCAGAACCGGCAAGGAAAATCCTGGAAGAAAAGTACAACCTGGTTCGTTCCGAAGGCCATAGGCAGGGCGTATTTCAACTGCCGCCCGTAGATGCAAGCACTGTAACCTACGGACAAGCGCCCACCAAAAGGGCTATCAGCAACGTGCTTTCCAAGGTCCTTGACCAGTATAAGTTCGGCTCCATTCAGGAGCTGAATGCAGTGCTGAGGCTTTACAATGTAGAGGCGGAAAGGGGGGAGCCTGGCAGCCGGCTAAATACAAGAAAGGGCCTGATGTACCGGGTTATTGATGCGGAGGGCAAAGGGATCAGCCCGCCGCTTAAAGCCAGTTCTTTTGCCTATGAGGCCACGCTGAGTGGGATCGAAAAACGATTACTACGCAACGACGTGCTGCGCCAACCCGCTAAACCAGCCATCCGCGTTGCCATAGATAAAGCTTTCAGGCAGGCGGATACCATCCATTTCCCGGCGCTGAAAAGAGAGCTGAAAAGATCAGGGGTTGATCTTGTCCTGCACCAAAGCAAAGAAGGCCAGCTTTATGGCGTAACCTATATTGATCACCGGAGCAAGGTTGTTTTCAATGGCAGTGACCTGGGTAAAAACTATAGCGCAAGGGCTATAGTAGAGCGGCTGACCGCCAACCTTCAATCCAGTGAACAGTTCATACAAGCTTTTACACGCCGCGACAATCAGCCATCTAACGAACATTCCGGCGCTGCAAGCAGTTCGGCGGAGGACTTCTTGCATCAGGATCATGCAGAAATACGAGATAAAGCTATCCTCGAAATGCTGCTTCAGCCAGAATACATTAGCCATTACTTTCCTGCGGAGCTGCGCAAATCCCGCAACAGGAAAAAGAGAAAACACCCAAAACTATAACTTCTTAAAACCAAATGTGATGCAGACAGGTGAGAACGATCAGGCATTAAGGAAGATCCTGGACATGACCAGGCTTATGGCCATTCTATTATTATTCCTTCATTTTTATTACCAGCTCTATACTGCTTTCAGGCTCTGGCAGCTAACTTCAACCTTTTCGGACAGACTGCTTTCCAATATCGTCCGTACCGGTTTGTTCGGCAACTTTCATAGATCGAAGCTGCTGGCACTGGGTTTCCTGTTGATCTCCGTAATGGGTGCCAGGGGACGAAAAGACGAAAAGCTGAGCTACAAAACAAGCTTTTCCTATATTATCAGCGGCCTAATAAGCTATTTTATCAGCTACTGCTGTCTACTGTTGCCCTGGGGTACCGAAGCGATCTCGATCTGTTATATCGCAGTCACCTCCACTGGTTTTCTGCTGATGCTTTCCGGCGGTGTACTGCTTTCCCGGATCATCAAAGACAAGCTGCGTGATGATATATTCAACCAGGAGAATGAAACATTTCCGCAGGAGGAGCGGCTGATCGAAAATGATTACAGCATTAACCTGCCCGCTAAATACAGGCTGAGAAACAAGCTGCGCAGTAGCTGGATCAATATCATAAACCCTTTTCGGGGCCTACTGGTGCTAGGTACGCCAGGGGCGGGCAAGAGCTATTTTGTAATCAGGCACGTGATCACACAGCACTTGAGAAAAGGGTTTTCGATGTTCGTCTATGACTTCAAGATGCCGGACCTTTCCCTGATTGCCTATAACACCTGGCTCGAAAGCCGGGACAGCAGTAAACCCAATGCACAGTGTTACTTTATCAACTTTGATGACCTGGCCCGTAGCCATCGCTGTAACCCGCTGGACCCGCTGGCGATGACCGACATTACCGATGCCGCCGAATCCGCGAGGACGATACTTATGGGCCTCAACCGCCAATGGATCACCAAGCAGGGTGATTTTTTTGTCGAGTCAAGTATCAATTTCCTGACAGCGGTGATCTGGTTTTTGCGCAAATACAAGGACGGGCAGTTCTGTACCTTGCCCCATGCCATCGAACTCATGCAGGCAGATTATGATAGCCTGTTTACAGTGCTGCAATTAGAAAAAGAGATAGCCGTTTATCTTAATCCTTTTATTAAAGCCTATCTCAATAATGCGGCAGACCAGTTAGAAGGACAGATCGGGTCCACCAAAATTGCGCTGGCGCGGCTATCCTCGCCGCAATTATATTATGTGCTTTCCGGTAATGATTTCTCCCTGGCCGTCAACGATCCGCAGGCGCCCAAGTTAGTCTGCATGGGTAACAACCCACAGAAGATACAGATATATGGTGCGGTATTGTCCTTATATGTTAACCGTCTGATCAAGCTCGTCAACCAGAAAGGGAAACTCAAAAGCAGTTTGGTATTCGACGAGTTTCCGACCATTTATCTCAATGGGATCGACAGCCTGATCGCCACGGCGCGAAGCAATAAAGTGGCGACAACCCTGGGGCTGCAGGACTTTTCACAGCTTCGTAAAGATTATGGCCGTGAACAATCCGAGGTGATCATGGGCATTGTGGGCAATATCATTTCCGGCCAAGTTACCGGCGATACCGCTAAAGCATTGTCGGAGCGTATCGGAAAGATCATGCAGCACCGTCAGAGCCTTTCGATCAACGCCCAGGATACTTCTATAAGCAAATCACACCAGTTGGAAGCCGCTGTACCCGCTTCAAAGATCGCTGCGCTGAGTAGCGGGGAGTTTGTCGGTATGGTTGCCGATGATCCGGAAAACAAGATAGAACTGAAAGCATTTCATAACGCCATCGTCAATGATCACCAGACGTTGCAGCAGCAGTCTGATGCTTTTAAACCACTGCCGGTTATCCGGGATGTAACTGTTGGGATGGTACAGTGGAACTATTTACAAGTTATCCGGGATGTCGAAGAACTCGTTACCTACGAAATGGACCGGATTGAAAGCGACCCGAGCCTGTCCTACCTGATTGTTAGTAAACGATAACGCTTATTTAGGGCAGTAAATCAATAACAAAAATAAGGGCTGCGGTAGCCCTTATTTTTGTGTAAATCGCTGTCTTTTCTTATTAACCAAATTGGCCCAAAATCCTACTGATTTTAGTGTAGCCGGATATTACCCGGAAAAATAATATCCGGTAAGCCAACCCATATCCGTTAAGACCTGCCCCGGTACATTGGTCGTTGTGCTTGCCGGCAGCAGCGTAAACCCCGTTCAATACTTAATAATAGGTAATAAATAGTTTCTTAAATTTTGATTTGTAGTATAATTAAACAGATAATCAGTCGTTTATGGGATGTATGATTCATGTTATTTGAATTATTTCTATTTATATTACTATATAATTCATATAATTGAGGGAATTAACTATTCAATATTAACATTAAGTCAATATTGATAACGATAATACCCATGAAAAACGAAACGATGCAGCAATTACGAGGTTATTGTATCTGGTTAAGTGCATTTATAAGATAAGTATTGCTGCTATGATACAAGCAAAGAAAGAAGATAAAGAAACTGTCGTGCGTATCATGACGGAGGCTTTCGATACTAATAAAAGCATCAACATAATCATAAAGCAGGATGCCAAAAGAGTCTGGCGCATCAAAAAGATATTCGAGTATTTTTTTGATACCTGGTTTCCATATGGCCTTATCTATTTATCAGAGGACAAGAAAGCATGTGCCCTTGTCGCGTTTCCTCACCTGAAGAAAACAACGCTCGGGACTATTTGGCTGGATATAAAACTCCTTTGGCTGATCGGTATTCCCAGCGCAACAAAAGGCTTTGGCAGGGAAGATAAGATTAGAACGAGGCATCCGAAAACACCCTTTTATTATTTGCTGTTCATTGGTGTATTACCTGAGCATCAGCATAATGGCATAGGAACAAAATTACTAACTGAAATGATTGCGGATAGTGAGAGGCGAGCGTTTCCGATTTATCTGGAGACCTATCTGCCAAGTAATGTTTCCTTATATAAAAAATTGGGATTCAGTACTTTTGATGAGCTTGATTTTGGGTTTCCGGTTTACTGTATGAAGCGAGCCTTAACTTAAACGTTAAAGTATGACACTACCCGGAACCAATTTACATTTGGTCATATTTGGCATCATCATCTTTGAGATAGTGATTCTATTCAATCAATGGTTTATATACAAGACCAGATTGAATGAGAAAAAGAGGCTGTACCACCTGATTTTATTAATTCTGCTTATTCTTTTCAATTTAATCGAAGGTTTCTTTCCGGATAACCGCATCACTTTTGTTCCTCCTTTATTACAGAATTTTTTAGGCTTTGGATACGGTTATCTTTTTGCAGCCTATTGCCCATTCTTCTTTTGGCGTACCATGGAACTCCGAAAGCTTCAATTTGACGGCAAGTATGGCTTTCTCTTTCTTCTGATACCTGTGATTGTGTTTTACGGTGTGTTATATCCTATTAACCGCGACATCTCTTTTACGCGCAAGTATGTCTATATAATCCCCGCACTATATGCTGCACGGTTATTTATTATAACGATAAGGGCAATTCGAAGCACCTACCGTACAGACCATAACAGAAACAGGTTTAAGGAGAGATTGCTATTATACCTTTCGTGGGTACCTGTTACCGTTGCCCCTTTTATGGGAGCATGGTTAGGATTGGAGAAATGGATTATTACAACGATCATTAATTTAGGCTTTCTCATTGTTGACCCTATTTATATTAAACAGGCCATTTGGCTGTTCAGGTCAGAGCGGGATAAACATCAGATCTTGATGAACAAACTGGAAGAGATGAATACTGCCGCTCCACCTGTTTCAACCGATAACTTCCTTGAAAATTGTAAGGCATTTGGCTTTACAAAACGGGAGATTCAAATAGCAGAACTCGTATCTCAGGGACTTGAATATAAAAGAATAGCGGAACTGCTGTTTATATCAGAAAAAACAGTGGCCAAACATGTACAAAATATTTTCTTTAAAGCCGGCGTAGCCAACAAAGTATCCCTTATCAATGCTTTGAAATAATTAACTAACCTAGACCCTCAATGAAAAATAAAGACCTGAAAAAATATACCTTATGGTTTACGATGTGTTTTAGCTGTATAGCTATTAACATAAAGGCTCAGACAATCAAAGGAAGTCTTAAAAACGCAGTGACACAAGAACCTGCAAATGCAGTATCTATCCGGATTAAAAATACAAATGAAGGAACAAGTTCTGATGACCGCGGAAGGTTTCTGTTAAACACAAAAGTCAAACTACCCATTACGCTGGTGGTTTCTTCTATCGGCTTTGAAACAAAAGAAGTGCTGATTCAAAGCTTTGCTGAACCCCTTAGTATTTTGCTCAGCCCAACTTCGCAATTAGGACAGGAGGTTGTAATATCTGCCAGCCGGGTATTACAAAGAAAGCTATCATCGCCGGTTACCATTGAGCAGATCAATCGTAAGGAAATAACAAATTCACCGCAGCTTAGCTATATGGATATGGTTCAGGGATTAAAAGGCGTAGATATAACCACATCAGGAATCGGGTTTACCAGTATAACGACCCGTGGGTTCAACACCAGTGGCAATAACAATTTTACGCAAATAGTGGATGGTATGGATAACCAGGTACCGGGACTCAATTTCTCGCTGGGTTCGGCAATTGGCTTGACACAACTGGATGTCGATAATATAGAACTGCTTTCTGGGGCCTCGTCTTCACTATACGGGTCAAGGGGTTTAAACGGCACCATGATTATGACAGGTAAAGACCCCTTTAAATATCAGGGATTAAGCGTAATGATAACACAAGGGATAAACCATGTAAATAGCAGTAATAATGGCGATCCCGTTGGAGCATCACCATATTACGACTGGACCATACGGTTTGCAAAAAAGATTAGTGAACAATGGGCTTTTAAAGTTAATGTGCAATATACAAAGGCTAAAGATTGGGTAGCAACGGATTCTACCAACAAGAATGGAAGCGGAACCAGACTGACAGATCCCAATTATAACGGCGTTAATTATTATGGCGGAGCTACCTCTGTTGATATAAACCCTTTCCTGCAAGGTGCTTTGGCAGCTAATCCCGGTTTGGCGCCGATAATTAACCCACTACTATCCAAACCTAACTACGTAGCCCGTACAGGCTACCCCGAATATGGTTACCTTGATAATGATGCCAGGATGCTCAAGCTGAATGCGGAAGTGAGGTATAAGATTAACCCAACGCTGGAAGCTATCATATCCGGTACTTACGGAACAGGCAATACTGTTTATACCAATGATACGCGGTACCAACTCAAGGATTTCAAGATTGGTCAATATAGGGTGGAACTAAAAAGCCCGCAGTGGTTTGTACGTGCCTATACAACACAGGAAAATTCAGGGCATGCGCTGATAGCGGGCCCCACGGCTCAATATATAAATGAAGCATGGAAGACAAGTTATGACGGTAAGGCAGGTGGATGGTATCCTGAATATGCAACCGCTTTGATAACCGCGCTTGCAGGCGGGGCAAACATTACTCAGGCAAACCTATCTGCAAGGGCATCTGCTGATCAGGACAGGCCCATACAGGGAAGCGCTCAGTTTAATACCTTAAAGAACCAGATATCAAGCACACCCATCCCGGAAGGAGGGACACTGTTTTTAGACCGTAGCAAGCTTTATAACGCTGAAGCACAATATAATTTTTCAGACATAGTTCGCTTTATGAGTGTTATTGCAGGTGTGAATTTTCGGCTCTATAGCTTAAATAGCCAAAACACGCTTTTTCCTGATAAAGACGGGCCCATTAATGTCAAAGAATACAGTGCTTACGTTCAACTAGGCAAAAAACTGTTTGGTGACAAGCTAAACCTCAACGCATCATTCAGATACGATAAAAACACTTTGTTCTCTTCCCCGAAAGTTACATCAAGGGCTTCTGCTGTTTATGAGATAGCACAAGATAATTTTTTAAGGTTTTCGTATCAGAATGCTTACAGCTTCCCTTCCAACACACAGGCATTACAAAGTACGCTTGTGGGAAATAATAGCTATAGCGCAGGCGGATCGGCTTATTTGCTTAATGGCACTTATCAATTTGATAAATACCCGCCGTACACACTTGAAAGCGTAACAGCTTATCAGCGCACTGGTGATGCTTCTGTGCTAAAAAAGTTCGACTATTCTGACTTAAAGCCTCGTTCTGTTAATGCCTTTGAATTGGGCTATTCTGCTTTAATTGATAAACGGATTTTAATAGATGTGCTGGGCTATTTCTCATCATGGCAAAATTTTATCGGATATACCAATATCGCAAATACTCCCGGAACAACTGATGTGACTGCCTTTAAGGACCATAAAACCTATACCGAGTATTACATACCCTTTAATGGCGGGCAAACCGCTAATACTTATGGCTATGCTGCCAGTGTAAGCATTGACCTGTCGCATAATTTCTTAGCAAAGGCTAATTACTATTCCGATTTTTTAAAAAATAAGAATAACAGCCAAATCAGTAATTTCAACACACCTAAATTCCATATCAGCACGGAATTTGGAAATACCGGTTTTGGGAAAAATCAGCTATGGTCTTTCAATGCGACCTTGAGATACAGGCCCGGTTATTATTATGTAGTTACCGGAGGCTTAGCAGCAGGAGAGCTATCATCTGCTACGGTTGTCGACGCACAGGTTAGTTACAAATTAATTAAGGCAAGATCGGTTATAAAATTAGGTGGAACGAACATAACCAATAAGTATTATGCTACCGGTATTGCAAATCCGGCTATAGGAGCGGTTTACTATGCAACCTATGCCTATAACCTTCTGTAAAGAATAATACAAGAACAGCATCAAGGAAATTAATGCATCCGTTTACAATTAAGGGCAATCATCCATTTGAATGATTGCCCTTAATACTACTATCAGTTTCAAAGAAGCATACCTTCAGAATATGGGTGGGATGGGCTCCTTGCTAATTGCCGTTTTGCAGCATTTTAAATACACTTCTGTAAATACGCTGTAATACAGTAGCATCCTGGGTTACGATTTCGGCATCGGCAATCATGCCTTGCTTTAGATGGATGGATTTTCTTTTGCCTTTTGCAGGCATTACTTTAAAATTTACCCTCGATAAAAAAACGCTGTCTTTATAAGGGACATCAGCAATGGAACTTATACGCCCGCGTATCATTCCAAATTCCTCAAAGGGGAAACTCTTCAATTTTATTAGTACGACCTGTCCTTCACTGACTTTACCCATATTGGTCTGTGGTATTGCCATTTCACCAAAGAAAGCATCAGTACCTGGATTGATATAAAACACTTCCTGATTGAGCGTCTGTACCTGATTTTCCTGAATAACACCAGCGTAGGATAACTTACCGGCCTCCGGCGCAGTTAAAATATATTTGCTTTTCCAGTCATCCGCCTGACTGATCAGGCTGTTGAGGGCTTGCAGGAACTTCGCTTTTTCCTCCCTGATCTGATTATCAAGTTCTAGTATTTCTTTCCGTTTAGCTGAATAATTATTATTAGCGGTAATGATTGCTGATTCGGTTTGTACCAAAGGTGCTTTTTGTGCCAGGTATTTGCCTTCCTGTTGCCGGAGCTCAGCCGGCGTTTCTACCTTTTCCTTCGCGAGCTTTTGATGCATCTGATAATCATCGTCTGCAATCGTAAAACCGCGTTGCTGGATTTTCTTTTGCTCATTTAACTGTTGGATCTGCTTTGTCTGATCTGTTAAATCATTTTTGAGGAAGGCTTTTTTCTTTAAATAAAATCCATCACTGATAGCTGATTTATAATTCAAATACTGCTGATAAAATGTCTGATAAGCAGATTGCAGTTCCCCTAAGCTGCTTTGACCGGATTCTAAGAAAAGCATTCGGTTAATAGGCTTGTCCTCTATAACTTTACCCTGCAATTCTTTTAGGCGCACGTCCAGTTCCCTGATTTTATCATGGTTGCCGGTGCTTTCCATATAAGCTAATATCTGTCCGTTAACAACAGATGTATTCTCTTTTACCAATAGCTTGATAAGCTTGCCTGAAACTTTTGCAACAACAGGCTTTGGAGCATTAGGGGATTCTATTTTAAGTTGTGATTTAACGATATCCGGATATTTTATAAATGCAGAAAGGGAAATGATAACCATTAAAATGCAAAAGAAAAGCATGACACCCCATCTAAGTATCCAGGAAGGAACTGCAGCAATGATATCATTGATCTCATCGGTATGCCTTACCTCCACATTATTATTTACAAGGACGGTAGGAAGTGGCTCTTCTGTACTTGTAATCGTAATAGTTTGTACAGAAGGCTTTTCCTGCGTAATCTGAATCGTTTGCCCCTCTTGTCCGTTGCTGTTTATCTCTATAATCGGCATATTGGTTCTTGTTAATGTTTTATATAAACCTAAGGCTTCTTAAGGTTTGACTTTATATCCCGAGTTCCAATTGGTTCTTTACTAATTTATAATAGTCGCCTTTTAATGCAGTCAGCTCATGATGGCTACCCTGTTCCACAATGCGTCCTTTATCCAAAACAATAATATTGTCTGCATTGCTTACTGTACTCAGTCGGTGTGCCACCACCACAACCGTACGTCCTTCAAAGAATTCAATCAGGTTATCCATAATTATCCGCTCATTATTAGAGTCCAATGAGTTGGTAGCTTCATCGAAAAAGATATAATACGGATCTTTATAAACAGCCCTTGCTATGAGTATCCGCTGCCGCTGGCCCTGGCTGATACCGTTTCCTTCGGCTCCGATCATTGTATTTAAACCCAGTGGTAACCCATCAATAAAGTCCTGAAGGTTTGCCACATGAATCGCATGACCTAGTTTGGCTTTATCCGGATAGTCATCTCCAACGGCAATATTGCGTTCAATTGTTTCAGAGAAGATGAATCCATCCTGCATAACAATACCACAGCCGCTACGCCAGGTTTTAAAACTGATATGGTCAATTTGTTGATCACCAACTTTAATTTCACCTTCTTGTGGCTCATAAAACCGTAGGAGTAATTTAAGAATGGTCGTTTTGCCACTACCACTCATACCAACAATGGCAGTGGTCTTGCCTTGTGGAATATACAGATCCAGGTCTTTAAGCACCGGTTCGTTTCCTGCTCCGGGATAAGTAAACGTAAGGTCATTAATGGACAGACTTTTGTTATGTGGCAACTGATGGTTCCATACCCGTTCCATGGGCTCTTCATCTTTCATTTCGTGGATATCATTAAGCCTTTCAAGACTGATCTTTGCATCCTGAAAGTTTTGGATAAAAGCCAGTATCTGTTCTATCGGATTACTAAGCTGCCCAACAATGTATTGAACAGCCACCATGGCGCCAAGTGTCATGTCCCCGTCGATAACTGCCTTTGCACTCAGAAAGGTTATGAACAGGCTCTTGCCTTCATTAATTAAGGTTGCACCGCCTTGCTGGTATTGGCTGAGTGCAAGGTTCTTTACATTAAACTTGAATAAACGGGCCTGTATATGCTCCCAGTCCCAACGCTTTTGTTGCTCGCAGTTATTGAGTTTGATCTCCTGCATGCCACCAACCAGGCCAACAATGCTGCTTTGGTTTTTGGAAGAAACATCAAAGCTCTTATAGTTTAATACACGCCGTGGTTTAAGAAAGAGCGTGATCCAGCCAATGTATAGGGCACTACTTAATGCAAATACAAAAAACAATCCTGTATTATAGTAGGCCAAAACAGCCGAAAAAACAAGCAGGTTAAAGATGGAGAATACCGCATTTAAGGTGGAGCCTGTTAAGAACGTTTCAATCTTTTTCTGGTCATTCATGCGCTGCATAATGTCCCCCGTCATCTTGGTATCGAAAAAACTCATGGGTAGTTTCATGAGCTTAATCAAAAAGTCGGTAAGGATAGAAATATTGATACGTGTACTGATATGTAACAAGATCCAGGACCTTATAAATTCAACACTGACCCTGCTAATGATAAGTATAATCTGGGCAAAGAGGATAATGTAAATGAAATTAAGATTGCGTGTATTAATACCTACATCCACTATTGCCTGTGTCAAAAACGGGGTTACAAGCTGTAGTATACTGCCAATACCTAATGCAAAGAATAACTGGACAATCAATTTGCGGTAACTAATCAGGTACCGGAGCAGGTAAGTCCATTTTATTCCACCCTCTTTTTCATCATCCTGATCATAAAAAGCAGGCGTGGGTGATAAGAGTAATGTAATACCTTCCGAACCGTTTTCACTACTGAGCCAATTACGGTTAAACTCCTTTTCATCAAGGATTATTAAACGGTCTGCCGGATCTGCTATATAATAACGGCTACCTTTTATCTTGTAAAGAACTACAAAATGGTTTTGCCTCCAATATACAATAGCAGGAAGCTCAGCTTCTTTTAAGGTAGCGCTATCCATTTTTACGCCCATAGATCGGAAACCAATCTTCTCTGCTGCATCGCTGATACCGAGTAAGGATACACCGCTCTTATTGATTTCACAAAGGTGCCGCAGTGTCTGTAATTTAAAATTGCGGCCGAAATGCTTCGCTATCATGCGAAGGCAAGTGGGCCCGCAATCCATCAGATCAGGTTGTTTATAAAAAGGGAAGGACCTCATAGAAAATAATAGATGTTAAATACCGCGTGAGCTATATAGTTATGTTCTTCCGGCACTCCCTTTTTATAACGCATTTAATACATTTATAACTTTAAAACTGCTTGGTCGCGGGGCGTCCAGACTGACTATGCGGCCATTTTTGTTTAAGATGATGTAACGCGGAATGCTGACCTGGCCATTTTTATAGACAAGCTTTTTTATATCGGCTTTTAATTGTGCATTTGCTAAAATATGGTAGCCTTCCAGATGCGTTTTTTCAACCATTTCTTTCCACGAAGCCTTAGCCTTGGGTTCATCAATGGAAATAAAGACACAGGAGATATTGTTTTTTTGTAGATCGGCCTTAATCCCATCATAAGCCGGGAATTCCATACGGCAGGGTACGCACCAAGTGGCCCACAAATCGATATAAATATTCTTTCCTTTAAATTGCTTTTTCAGGTCTTCAATACTGCTGAAATTTGATGCTGTATCTACAGTGAAATCATTATTGCCGGCTATTGTTGGGATAGCAGTTCCACCGGCTCTTAAAGAATTAATTAGGGTTATGTAAGGACTTTTGGGGTAATCAACTATATATTGGGCGTAGTTTTTATCAAACTCAAATTCACTACTACCATCTGTCTGTCGAAACAGTAATATATCTCCTATCAAAATGCTTTTCATGGAGTCCGGAGCTACTAAAAATCCACTGTATGGTCCCAGATTATACGCTTTACTCTTACCCACTTTTTTGCTAAGGGCAAGTTCAGGTGTATAATAACTGCCTAAAAATTGTTTGCCAAAATAAGATTTCGTGTTTGCAATGTTTTCAGGTCCGGCAAAAGTGTTTAAGGCATTTATAATAATCTGGTTTCGGATAACCTGATCCTTGTCATCAATTTTGTCCTGCAGCATGGATATTTCCTGAACCATATTGTAAACATGCATAGAACGTATATCCGTTTTAGCCAGCTTGTAGAACGCCTCATCTATCTTTTTTTCCTTGTATAAAGAATCAAGCGGATAGGTTTGGCTATTAATAAATCCGCCCAGCTTTTTAAGCGTGACATCCTTGTTTTTATCCTGTATCGCGGTCATGAGTTCACCATGACGGATACGGTTTTCAAGCGGATGGATATTATAAAGGTTGTACCAATATTGACCTGCCGCATTGCTGCCTTCAAATTTTAAGGAGTTGTATCTATCATTGGTATCAAATAGTTTAAACTTTATATCATCACCGGGCCTTGCCAGTACATAAATGTTTCTGATACCACCGACATTGATTTTGACAAATACAGGGGAAGGTGTATTAAACTCAATATCGATTTTCTTATCGATAACCGGATAAATGGTCCGTTGCCAGCCATTGGCATAGCCCCCAACTGGCAGGTAAACAACGATTCCCTTTGCAGGGCCAAAACCCACCAATTCCCCGCTAATCCTGACAATGGCAGATGCATGTAATGACAGTAAAAAAAGGCTCAAAAAAAATATAAATCTCATATTTTAGAAAATTGAAAATCAGGCTATCAACAAAAGTCAATAGCCTGATTAAAGGTGATAGAATAAACTATTCGTGTTGTTAATGGATTATCCCTGGCACTGACAGGCACCGCCACCAGAGCAGGCATCGGCAATAGCGGCTTTTGCTGAAGCCTCATTATTGTAGCTTCCGGTCCATGAACCAGGGCCACCAAAACAGTTACAGCTACAAGCAAGCTTACCACCGGTTACGCTTTTCATTTCTTCTCTTGATAATTTTTTTTGTGTTTTCATAATAAATATGGTTAATTTTCTGTCTGCCATTAGAGCGCCATGGCATTTAAGCGGCATGTATTATCAAAGTGCATGCTCCTTTACTGTTCATGAAAGTATCTTTTGCCCTAATAGAGCATGTATTTTAAATCGGCTACCTGATATAAGTTTGGCAACCGGTATCCATTGATAAGTATCGTTGGTGTCGACTTAATTTCTGCAAGCATGCACCATGCTTTTTGTCTTTCTACCTGGTGAAAGCCGGAATCCTCAAATGATTCGCCACGCTTATTTTTCCAGCTTGTATAGCTTTTATGTTTCCAGCTATACCACTCCTGTAAAGCCTTTTTAGTAACCGATTTATCATCGAGCTTATTTAATCCCATGATGTGCCTGGCAACGGAGGAACCGGTATCACCATCGATATTGCTGACGGCGAAAACGACACGGATCTGAAGGTCATCCCGTTTTTCGAGCCATTCTTCCAGCAAAGTATGTGTGGTCGCACATGGCCCGCAATAAGGATTTGTGACCAGGGTTATGATATTATCTGCCCCTGCATTACCCAATATGATGCTCCAATCTTCATCGGGCAATACAAATTTTGGCTGATTGGTAAGTATATGCCTGAATAGATCGGTATTGTATTTGAAATTCCTGACCTGTTGGGTAAGGGCTTTTACCTGGTTTGCTTTTATGAAAACAGGCCTTAAAATCAACCATAAAAAGACCGGAAGTGAAAGACAAGTAAACAACGTGATTAAAATGCCGGTGTCATATTTTAAGGGTTCGCTTATAATACCCGGTATAAAGAGCATCGTAATACACTCGAGCCAAAGTACAGCCTGCACGCTGCAACATAATACACACCACTGTTTCACAACGCGCGATTGGTAATAAATAGAATAAAAAGTATAAGGCAAACTGACCAGGTTCAAAGTGAGTATTAATTTTAGGGCAGTTATGGTACCGCCTCCAAATAACAGTGCGAGCCAGGTTCCTGCAAAGTAGAAAAAACCCACCTCGCTCCACGCCAGCCCTTTAAAAACTAATGCAGCATCAGAAGAAAGGACATCATTACAGCCCCCTTTACTGCTTTTTATAATGCAGAGTTTTTGCACCAGGGCATTATTAGTATCAATACTCTGAATTAACAATAATATGGATACAATTAAGCCAATGCTTTTGAGCAGCGTTAAAATAAGTAATGGTAAGCTTACATTGATGGGATATTGTGTATTAAACAGAATGGTTCCAACGAATGCAAGGAATAAGCCGGATATGGATATAGGGTTACCTAAGGGTGCCAAAACATTGCCCCAGGCTCTGCTTTTTGTTTCCGTGGTTCCTTCAACCGTAAGTACAATTCCTGTAAATATCTTTTTAAAATCTTCAATAGGTAGTTTGTAATTTCTGTACCTGTCATTTGATACATAGACATGGTCATCAGCTATTCTGTTGACCAATACGAACTCGTTATTTTGATCCGTATGGGCTATAAAAGGGCACTGGGCATTGGGTAGAGATTCTATTTCAATAGTGTACGCTGCGTTCTCAATACCGAAATTGGTAAGCACATCACTTAATGCTAATAGACTTGGGTAATCCGGGTGCTTGCCCAAGTCATTAATAATCTCTTCCCTGTCAAAATTCAATTTTAAGGATCTCAGGAGCTTTACGAGAACTGCTTCCGCATTATCCTGCATATTTAACAACTGCATGTTAATAGTTAATATTTGTTTTTATTATAGGTAGACCTTAAACAAGGATATCGGTAGTGGTCTGATTATAACACACGCCTTTATGATTGTTTACCAAATATGAGTATATAAACATGTAAATTAAATACTTAAAAATAAGTATTTAATACAATACGTATAAAAGCGTATGTAAAATTCGAGTGCATAAGAGGTACTTTGTTTTATGTACGTTACTGGAATAGATGTTGCTGGAAATGTAAATAGGGGAAAAGCGGGCCAGATTGGCAGGATGTCAGCCGATCGGTGTACAATTATATGACTTTTCGCCTAAGGAATATATTTTGCGATGGGCAACAGCATTAGTATTATTTGCCCGTTATCATCTATCTTAAGTGCGTTAGATTGTGAACTGTTTTAATAGAAAAGAATAATAGTTTATTTCATTGGTTCCCTTTAATTCGATTTTGAAAATCCCTACTACGAAACATTTTTCGCTAGTAGGGATTTTACTATTTTAAGATGTAACTGATGTAACACAGACTCTGCCATTAAACTTATCCAAACTTTGCTTTCAATTTTTCCATATCATTACTGATCTTAAGATCGACGACCTTTGCATAATGTTGTGTCTGCCGCATGGTTTTATGCCCGAGCATCCTTGAAACTGTTTCCATAGGTATGCCATTGCTTAAAGCGATGGTAGTAGCAAAAGTGTGGCGGGCCAGGTGAAAAGTTAGTTTTTTGGTGATACCGCATAGATCCGCAATCTCTTTCAAGTAAGCATTCATCTTTTGATTACTCAAAACAGGAAATACTCTTTGGTCCTTTTGGTGTATAGGATGATCTGCATATTTGTCGATCAGGTCAAGGGCAGGTTTTAATAAAGGTATACGTTGTGGAATTTCTGTTTTTTGTCTGCTGGTCAAAATCCACTTTGCACCATCATTATTTAAAACAATCTCGTATTCCTTCAGTTTCTCTACATCTGCGTAAGCCAGGCCGGTATAACAACAAAATACAAAAACGTCTTTTACTAAATCCAATCTTGGAAGGCCAAAATGCTTTAATCTGATCGCGTCGATTTCATTCTGGAATAAAGGGACTATATGAACATCCTTTTGTGTGATCTTAAACTCTGCGAAAGGATCAAGCCTGAGCCAGCCCTTTTTAATGGCTGACAGGATGATACTTTTTACAGTGCTGATGTACTTCATTGATGAGTTATGGGCACATTTTTTCGTGAGTTTTAACCAAGTGGAAAAGGCCTCCGCAAATTCAAAATTCAACTCAGTCAATTTTATATCTTCTCTGCCATATTTCCATAGTATGAAACTAGCAACATGATCATAGGCTGTTTTATATCGCTTATGAGTTCGGGATGCATAGTCTTTGCCGATAAGGGATTTAATCCGCTCATTATGCTCTGCAAAGACTTTCAGAAATTCACGTCCATAAGCACCATTGCCCGTTGCAAAGTCTTTGATAAGGTCTGAGGTAATCGTCTTACCCGTTTCAATGAGATGGGTCTTGGCTTGATGTAGTTTAGACGTTAATTGTTCCAGATAAGCGTTAAGGGTTTGGGCATCTTCCTTGGAGCCCGTAGCTCGGCCTGATGATTGATTCCAGCGGTCAGGAAACCATACCCTTTTTGTAGATAATTCGCGGGAGATTCCATTTACGGTTATCCTCAAATAAACATACCGCTCTTTTTGCTTTTGATTTTTGGGCTGTTTTAAAAAGAACAATAGCCCTAAGCTTTTTTCTAACATAACCAACTTTTTTAAGGTGAATGAAGTTGGAAATGCTTTGCCTCTAAATCAAGATGTTAATCTTATGAACATGTTGATATACAAGTATTTAATTAGTAATTCGTGCGTCTTTTTTTAAAAATTTTAAGGTGCCACGAATGACGCTACTAAACTTTGTGCAACATTGAAAAAATTGATGAATGGGCATAAATGAAAAAGCCCACAAATCAAAGATTTGCAGGCTTTTTATAAGCTTTGAAAGCTACTCGTGTACCACGTACGGGAATCGAACTTATTTTGTTTCGACGCTCCCAGAGCGGTTTTCAGTTCTTCTAAAAAGGAAGTGCCACGAATGACGCAACCTTTTTAATCTTTACCATCGTCGATGGCTAAGTACTCAGAGCGGGAATCGAACCCGCACTCCGTTTACGGGAACAGGATTTTAAGTCCTGCGTGTCTACCAGTTCCACCATCTGAGCAGGTGTTAACCTTTTAAAAATAAAGCCCAAC
>JACXTT010000082.1_pt1 | contig 138219 bp, 113 predicted proteins | sample 9270951 | NCBI WGS metagenome assembly JACXTT01 (sample SAMN15532306, study PRJNA645909) | rock metagenome | isolation source: weathered quartz diorite | place: Puerto Rico | collected 2017-06-21 | reverse complement strand
GACGGGCTTGGGGGAATAATAAAAGCTTTGGATGAGCGTAAGAAGGAGCGCGTGGCGATGATCCTGAATGTTATTCTGCTGGCCGTTGCGCCCGGGAAGAAGGATTATATACCGCACCCCGATGGGGATTTTGACGAGTTCCAGAAAAATTTTGTGAGCACGCTGGCAAACCCGTTCCGGCTTAACGATGGCACCGCGCCCATCCTGCGCGTATACTTAGGCGTGAGCGATGAGGACTGGAACGCGCTGCTGAACCAGCAAACGCTGTGGAACTCCGATTTTGCGCGGGGCGGCAAGGAAACAAACCGCAGGAGCAGCGACATCACTGCCAAGCAGGAAACCCGCAAAGCTTATGAAAAACTCCTTCGCAAGTTTACCGGGGAATATGTTTTCAAAAAGAAAAAAGCGATCAGCGAGATCAAAAAGGCGCTTAAGCTTACCGTGCCCGATGCGGAGCCGAGCCCCGTTCACAGCACGCTCGCTCCCATTGTGGGGCTGACCAATAAAGGCGGCTCCATCATCGAGTTCCGCTGCCGCCACACCACCGATGCAACCCGCTCGAGCATGCTGCGCGATTACCAGCTGGAAGTGCGCTACCGGGTGGGCACCGCCCCCTCAAGCTTTGACGATGACGGGCTGAAAACCTTTATTTCCAGCCGGGCGCGGTTCCAGATCGTTACGGGTGGCGCAAGCATCGGCAAAATTTTTTACTGCTACGTGCACTGGAAGCACCTGCATTTTCCGCAGTTCGATGGGCCGTGGAGCAACGTGGAGCAGATCGCAGTATCGTAACTGAATTCACAAAAAGAAAAATCCCATCTTTTAAGAGGATGGGATTTTTTAGTTTTATGGCAGAGGGTTTATCTCCTCCTTCTCCCTCCCCAGCTTCCCTTTTTATTCCCTCCCCCTCCTCCGAATGCAAACGCAGCATAGAACTGGAAGCAAAGGTTGTGCGTGCGCAGGTCGTTGTTGCCGCTGTTGATGCTGATGTCGGCAATGCCCAGGTTGGCGCGCAGCCCAAAGCTCAGCCCGTTCTCCAGCGCGTAGCCGGCCCCCACGCATACCGCCATATCGAAACGGTTAATGCCGATGCTGTCGGGATTGGTCTGGCTGTAGGAATCGCTGATTGTGCTGCTGCTGAACGTGGTGGTGGATGTTCCTTTGTCGAGCGCGCTCAGCAGGTAGCCGGGCTGCACCCCGCCCTGGAAGAAAACGCCCGCATCGGTCTTGATCTGCAGCAGCAGGTCGCCATAGATGTAATTGAGCGTAGTGCTCCCGTCAAGTATGGTGGTGGCCAGGAAATTGCCCACGCCCTGGGTCGTTTTGATGTAGTAGGAGGCGCCAACGGAAGAATAATTCACCTCGAACTCCACGGAGGTCATGCCGTTAAGGTCGTAGTTGCCAAAGGCGCCACCGTGGTAGCCGAACTTATACTTGTAGTTGCGGGTACTGTCGCCCGAAAAGGTGGAATAATTGGCTCCCGCGCGGAAACCTCCCTTGAGCTGTCCGAAACAAAAAACAGAAGAGGCGAAAAGCAGGAAAAGAAGCAGTATCTTTTTCATAGGAACGGGGTTTGGTCAGGCAAAAATAAACTATTTATAGAACACAACTTCTGTTAGGTGAATCTAAAATACTACGAATTACGAATGAGCTGATTACGGATAAAAACCGATAGTATTCGTAATTTGGATATTCGCTATTCGTAGCAGGCATCTTACCGCGTAAGCACGATGTAATCCTTGAGCAGGGTGCGCAGGAATTCCATTTTGTTCTTGGGCACCTCGGTGAGGCTCAATTCATCCTTGAGCCGCTGCACGAGCTGGTTCAGCGCCTCGATATGCGCGCGGTTGTTATGCCTGCGGCAGCGTTCGAGCAGGCTCTTGAGCACGATCATGTCATCCTCGCTCAGTTGGCGCACGCCCGCATACACGGGCTGGTAGTTCTCGAGCGAATTGATGTTGAGCAGGTCGTTCATGCGGAAATGCAGCGAGGGCCGCAGCCGTATCACGGCTGTGTTGCCCACGATATCGCCCAGTCGTTGGTTCTTTTCCGTGGAAGAGATGAGGATGGAGGCCAGCGAGCCGAGCGACAGCCAGATGTCCACGATGCGGAAGGCCCACCGCACCAGGTAATCGCTCATGCCGCACTCCTTGCCGTTCATCTTCACCACCTTGATGCCCAGCGCCAGCTTGCCGATGCTCTGCCCGTTGCCGATGATCTCCGAGGCGAGGGAATAGAAAAAGAGCAGCGGCATCAGCACGAGGTAATAGACATAGCTCGCGCTCGACCACGAGACCGCGGCCATGCCGAGAAAAAGCAGGATGAAGTACGAAACCCACAGGATGGCCTGGTCGAGCAGGAAGGCCAGCAGCCGGTCGCGGAAAGCGGCCAGCTCGTAGCGGATCACCACGTTCTGTGCGGTATTGATCTCGATGCCCTGCATAGGAAGAAAAACCGAAAGCGAAATTACTGTTTTTACTCATTTAAAGAAATCAGTTTCCCCTTCCGCAATGCTGAATCAGTTACTTTATAAATTTTTACCCGTTACTACTTTCAATGCAAACTGTGATTTGTTGAACTCGGCAACAGCTTTCACATAATCCGTTTGTGCCTGCAATAAAAACTGTTGTGCCTGGAAAACTTCAAATGGTTTTGCAGTTCCTAACTTCTGCCTCTCCATACTTTGGTGCAATGCTTCGGTAGAAGATCGCAGAGCGATTTTCGCAATGTTCATTTGCTCCTCGGTAATTTGAAGCTGGGAATTTGCAATGGAAATTTGTTGCTGGTATTGATTTTTAAATTGCTCAATTTTATTCTGCTGAATGAGAATTTGCGAGTCATATTTTTTCAAATCGCCTTTGTAAGTAAACCACCCCAAAGGTAAATTCCAAAGTAGAGACGCATTGAATTGATACGTGTTGTAAACCGGAAAACTATATGAACCGAAACCGCCATTGTCAAATCCCAATCTTAATTTTGGCAAGAGCAAACCCTGGTTGGCTGTCTTGCGGAGCGTTTGAAAGGATTGAAGTTCGGAATTCAATGCCGAAAACTCCGCCCGTTTTTCAAAACCCGTTTTGTAGAGTGTTGTGTCTGTGACCTGCTCCGCGAATTTCAGCGGAATCAATGATGTATCCGCACTGATCAGAGAAATGTTTTTCTCCAAATTCAAAAGATTGGTAAGTTCAGCGGATTTTTTCTGCCATTCAATTTTTGTTTGAAGCTTTGAAATTTCCAGGTGGTTGTAATTGCTTTGTGAGAGAAGGTAATCCGATTGATAAAGCAAACCCGCGTCCACCTTTATTTTTATTTGCTGAGAAAGCGTGTCGGATTGATTCAACAATTGCTGCAGGAAAAAATATTTCAACTGCTCTGCCTGCAAATCAAAATAGGCTTGTACCGCTTTCAATACCGTTTGATTTTTTTCTGCGGTGCCTTTATAATTCACCGCATCGGCTTTTTGCATTGCGGCAAGGGGAGAATAAAATCCTTTGGTGAAATCTATTTCTGCTCCGATTCCCAGGCCGGCCCACAGGTTATTTCTTTTTACATCGGTTAAAATTTTCCCATCGGTATTCATCGCTGCCCCTTTCAGAAAATGCGTGCTCGCTCCGAAATAAATATTCGGCAGCCACCATTCTTTCGCCTTTGCCAGTTCGGCAAGTGTAAGCTGATATCTTGCTTCATATTCTTTTATGACAAGATCATTTGCCCCTGCTAATTTGAGCACAGTTTCAAGATTGATAGCGAAAGGTTGCTGCGCAAAAGAGGAAATTGCTACGAAGACACAAAGACACAGAGCGGTACAAAATTTTATTAGCGAAACTTCGTGTCCCCGTGGCTTTGTGGCAACTATTTTTCTTGTTTTCATTTTGACAATTATTTTTTGATTTTCACTGTTGAACCGTTACTGCATAATTCTTTTCCCTGAATCACAACCTGGTCTGTTTCCCTTATTTCTCCTGATAATATCTCCGTGAACTTTTCATCCCGGATTCCGATTTTTATTTCCATTTTTTTGCAAACATTGTTTTCTACAACATAAACAAATGACTGTCCTTTCACATTTCCGATTGCTTCATTGGGAACGGATAATACATCCTTATGTCCGCCTCTTTTGATTTCAACGTTCGCATACATTCCTGAACGAATTTTTAAATCGGTGTTCGGCAGGTCAATTTCAATTTTCATAGTGCGTGTGTTTTCATCAAGCCCATAAGCAATGCGTGTAACCGTTGCCGAAAATTTTCCATTCGGTAGTTCAGGGAAATTAATTTCAACTTTCGTGTTCTTCTCAATGAGTGCAGCATCACTTTCAGGGATTTCAATTGTCAGGCGTATTGGCTGTAAATCCTGGATTTCAAATAATGGCATTGCACTGGAATTGTTCAGCCCGCTCTGAATAATGGAGCCTTTATCAGCAAGGCGATTGGTGATTATCCCTGAGAAAGGCGCTTTCACTTGTAAAAAACTTATTTGAGATTGCAAACCATTCAGTTGAGCTTTCGAGCCTTCATAATCGGCTTCAGCTTTTTCTACTTCGGCAACGGTGGTGAGTTGAGGAGTTTTGTCATAGACATTTTTCAATCGTTCGTAGTTTGATTTTTTCGCTTTCAGTTCCGCTTCCACTTTTTCTTTCTGCTGAATGAGTTCTGGATTTTCCAGCACTGCGAGAATCTGCCCTTCTTTCACAAAATATCCAATGTCGGCATTCAGTTGCGACAACATTCCGTTTGTCATCGCAAACAATTTTACCTGCTGATTCGGCTTGGCCGTCCCGGAAATCTGCAAGGATGAATTGAATTCGTGCTTTTGCGGATTGGCAACCAAAACCGTTGGAACATTTCCTGTTTCGATTTTAGTTTCCTGTTCTTCGCTTTTATTTCCGCAGGAAGAAATCAGCATTACAAGCGGAATCAGAATTAAAGTTTGATTGAGTTTCATTTTATTTTGTGTTTTTAGCCACAGATTGCATAGACCTTCACAGATTAATTTTTCTGTGTGAATCAGTGAAATCAGTGGCGGATTTTTTGTTTAACTGATAAAATAAAATCGGAACCACAAATAGAGAAAGCAGTGTCGCCATCAGCACTCCGCCAATTATTGCGCGGGCAAGCGGAACATTTGCTTCTCCACCGATTTCGTACCCGATTGCCATTGGCGTAAGTGCAAGGGTGGCAACAACCGCAGTCATTATAATCGGACGGAAACGATTGGCAACGCCTTCCCTGATCGCATTTTCCAAACTTTTTCCTTCCCTCAAAAGATTATTCATTTTATCCACGAGCAGGTTGCTGTATGCGACCGTGATTCCCACCATCATTATTATTCCCATCATGGATTGGATATTTAAGTAAGTGTTTGTGAAAAGAAGCATGGCGGTGACTCCGATTAAGCCAAGCGGAATTACGGTAATGATAATCAGCGGGAGTTTGAACGAGCGAAGAAGCGGAACAATCACGAGATAAACCATCAGCACGGCAAGCACTAAGCCCAGTCCGAGATTTCCGAAACTGTCCTTCATGCTTTTAATTTCTCCGCGCATTTCAATTTTGTATCCTTCCGGCATTTTTTTGCGCATTGCTTCGAGTTTGTTTTCAATTTCATTAGCAACAGAACCGATGTCTCTTCCTTCCACATTCGTAAAAACATCCGTCACCCGCTGAATGTTGAGGTGGTTTATTTCAATCGGTGCGGAGTTAAGAGAGGTCTTCGCTATATTTTTCAGAAGCGTTGATTTCTCACCATTCACGCCCGTGATAGAAATATTGTCAACCGACTGCGGGTTGTCCAAATCAATTTCGGGATATGTTACGCCAACAAAATAGTGATTCCCGTTTTTCTCATCAATCCAGAATGAAGGCTTAAAATTGACTGATGAGTTCAGAGCAGACACTGTATTCTTCACGATTTCATCCGCATTAATTCCGAGCATTGCTGCTTTTGTTCTGTCAATATTTACTTTGATTTCGGGATGGTCATAGCGCTGATGAATGCGGACATCTTCCGTTCCATGAATATTCTGCACCATATCACGCACTTTCACTGAAATAGAATCCGCTTTATACAAATCATTTCCCGTAACCTGGATGTCAATGGGTGAAGGCAAACCGAAATTCAGCGCGCTTGTTACAATTCCACCTTTATTGAAAATAAAATTCACGCCTGCAAAATGTTCTTTAAGTTTTTTCCGGAGGCGTTTTACATATTCATCGGTGAGAGTTTTGTAACCTTCTTTTAACTGTATGGCAATGGTTGCATCCTGCGTTCCCGAATTGGGCGTGTATGCCGCGGGCCAGTCGTTCAGCACTCCCATATTTGAAATAATAATGTTGAGTTCGCTGCCAATTTCTTTTCGAATAAATTTTTCTATTTCGGTGATTTTCTTTTCGCTTTGCTCCAGCCGTGTTCCGCTTTCCATTCTTACATCAATGGAAATCTGCCCGACATCCATTTGAGGAAATAATTCCGTTCCTATCTTTCTGAAACCAAAAATTGAGAGCGTGAATAGAAGAACAACGCTTCCCAGCACAAGCCATCGGTAACGCAAAATTTTTTGTATTGAGTTGGAATACTTCTCTGCAATTCTTTGAAACCATTTCTGAAATCGGTTTTGCCTGTTCACTTTTTCTCTGAACAGCGAAGCTGCCATAATGGGAACGAGCGTCATGGAAATCAAGCGCGAACCGATCATCGCGAGAGAAACGGTAATTGCCAGGGGAGAGAAGAGATATTTTGAAATTCCAGCGAGAAAAATTATGGGGAAAAAAACTATAATTATCGTAATCGTTGTAACCAAAACCGGCATTGCAACTTCTTTCGCTCCTTCAAAAGCCGCAGCCGATGGAGATTTCCCTAACTTTAAATACCTTTCAATATTTTCCATTACCACAATGCTGTCGTCCACAAGCAGACCGATTGCGAGGGCAATTCCGCCAAGCGTCATTGAATTAATTGTATCGCCAGTGAAATACAACCCGATAAATGCAAATAAAATTGAAAGCGGAATGGAAAGAAAAACAATGAACATGGCTCGTGCATTTCCGAGGAAAAGAAGTAACGCCAGCGAAACCAAAATCAATCCGATGACCCCTTCCTTCGTTAATCCCTTGATAGAATTTCTCACATAGGAAGATTGGTCAAGTACCACATTCAAGTTGACTGATTTCGGCAAACGCTCTTTTAGTTCCGCTAATTTTTCTTTTACACCTTCAATGGCTGCAATCGTGTTGGCGCGCGTGCGTTTGTAAATGGGAATATAAACTTGTTTCTTCCCGTTGATGTGAACGAGATTTGTCTGGATGGCGCTTGCATCTTTCGCATAACCGATGTTCTTTAGAAAAACCGGTGTACCATCTTTTCCCACTTTAATCACTATGTTGTTGAAATCATCCGCCTTTGGAAGCATCCCGTTCGCATTCACGCTGTAATTCAGGTTGCCGATGTTCACATCTCCAGTTGGAATCATCACATTACTTTTCTGCACTGCATCCATCACATCGGTCTGCGAAAGATTGTATGCCTGCAACTTGTCGGGATACACATACATGTAAATCCTGCGCAGTTTCCCTCCGAAAACAGCAGGTGCAATGACACCTTGCACCGAGCCCAATAAATTTCTCAATTGGAAATATGCGATGTCATACAGCTCTTTTTCTGAAAGCGAATCACTGCTCACAGCAAGCAATGCAAGCGGTGTTGATGCAGTTGGATCAAACGGCATTACCATTGGTGGCACGGTGCCCGGAGGTAGATAATACAAATCGGACATTGCAAGCGAGGTGACTTGCGACAGCGCGGTGTTCGGGTCAATTTCCTCCCTGAAAAAATCTTTCACCACGCTCACGCCAATCAGACTTTTGCTTTCCTGCCGTTCAATGCCGTTGCTTTGCCCTGTCCATCGCTCAATGCGGGAGGTGATGTCTTTCTCCATCACTTCGGCAGGCATTCCCGGATACAGCGTGAGCACCTGCACCGCAGAAGTTTTGTATTGCGGCAGAATGTCAACGGGCAATTTCTGGATCGCCACAATGCTGATTACCGCTACGAGCAATGCTGCAACTATGATGAGGTATTTGTTTTTAAATGCTAATTCAAGCATGACTCTACGAATTACTGATTAAAACGAATTACGAATTTTGAGAATGAATTTTTTTCTTTAGAAAGAAAAAAATCTCAAGTCCTTCCCTTTAGGAAGGATTTAGGATGGCTATTAACAAAAAGGAGGGGCGCGGAGCGAGTTGGAAAGGGGAATGGTCGCGCTTCGGCAATTGATCTCAGGAATGTTCCAATCAAGAGAAGAAAAATGAGGTTTGAGAATTTTAAAAACGAAAGCAATAAGCAGGACTTCGGAAGAAATGTTTTTAACAAGAATGGTATTTGACTTCTGAACCTGTGCGTTCTTTATTAAGTCGTGACAGGCATAACGTATCGGGAAAAAATCAGCATCAGCGAGTTTGCCTTGGGCTGATGTTTCTTTTATTTCATGCTCGCAGTCACCGTGAAAACGAATGTTCGTTCCGGCATAATAGCAGTAGTGCGTTTTAAAGGTAAACGCATAAATACAGAATATGAAAAAGTGGAATATGGATGATATCTTTTTCAAGGGGATATGTTCGTCTTGCAAAGATAAACAAGGAAATTTAAACGCAAATATTCTCTGAATAAGTGCGTGTTGGGGAGTTGTCCGGTTTGGTTATCTTTGAGGGCGAATTGTGAATTTCCCATTCGTATATTCGTATTCGCAGATGCCCGGGCGTTATGAAGGAAACCAATTTCATAAAACAGAATAAAGAAAAGTGGCTCGAGTTCGAGAAGATACTCAACCAGAAGAACAAGAACCCCGACCGGCTCAGCAGTCTTTTCGTGCAGGTGACCGATGACCTTTCCTATTCGCGCACCTTCTACCCCAACCGCTCCGTAAAGATCTACCTCAATAATATCGCCCAGCAGGTTTTTGTGAACATCTACAAGAACCGCAAGGCCCGCTTCAGGCGCATCGTGAACTTCTGGAAGGAAGAGCTGCCGCAGCTGGTGTTCGAAGCGCGCTCGGAGTTGCTCGTTTCATTCCTCATCTTCGTGCTTTCATTCGTCATCGGCTGGGTGTCCAGCGCCAACGACAGCTCGTTCGCGCGGTTCATCCTCGGTGACGGCTACGTGCAGATGACCATCGAGAACATCAAGAGTGGTGACCCGATGGCCGTGTACAAGCACGGGCACCAGGCCGACATGTTCTTCGCCATCACGTGGAACAACATCCAGGTGGCCTTCTTCTGCTTCATCCTCGGCATCACCTTCGGCACCTTTACCGTCATCATGCTCGTGTACAACGGCATCATGCTCGGCACCTTCCAGCATTTCTTTTACCAGTACGGACTTTTGAAGACCTGCTCAATGACCATCTGGCTGCACGGTACGCTGGAGATCTCGTCCATCATCATTGCGGGAGGCGCGGGCCTCACCATGGCGCGCGGACTGGTGTTCCCCGGCACGTTCACGCGGCTGCAGGCCTTCCAGCTTTCGGCCAAGCGCGGGCTGAAAGTGATGGCAGGCACCGTTCCGCTCTTCATCATTGCAGGCTTCATCGAAAGTTTCGTGACGCGCTATTACCAGTACAGCCAGGTGCTGAACGGGATCCTCATCGCGGTCTCGCTTTTTTTCATACTCGGCTACTTTGTGTTCTACCCGCGCTGGAAGGCGAAGCGGGGGTTCGTGATGCCGCTCACCGAATCGAAGCTGCCCGCTCCCCTGCCCCACGTGATCGACTACGGGGCCATCCGCACCAACGGGGAGATCTTCCGCGACATCTTCTGGCTCTACCGGAAATATTTCTGGAAGCTCTTCAAGGTTTTCCTCGTAACGACCATTTTGTATTCGGTATACATGGGCTGGAGCCTGCTGAGGGATTTCGACCCGGAATATTTCCAATCCTATAACCCTCTCTCGCAGATATTCCGGCTGGCATTTTTCTTTTTCCGCTTCTTCACCTACGGCAGGCATCCCGAGTTCGCGATCGCCAACGTGATCTTCATGGCGGTGAACTTCTACGCGGTGTGCTATTTCCTGCATAAGGAAAGTGACCAGGAGCGGTTCCGCTATGGCCCCTGGAAATATTTCGTAAAGAACTTTTACAAGCCGCTTGCTGCTGCCGTGCTGCTGAACGTTCTCCTGCTGGTGCCCGAAGGCTGGGGCGTGTTCCTCATGCTCACCGGCATGCCGTTCGTGCTGCTGTGGCTTTTCATCCAGCACAAGGAGCAGCGGGTGCTGGGCGGGCTGGGCAAGATGTTCTCCCTTTCGGGGGAAGCGTTCGGAAGGTTCTTCGGCTCCTACCTGATGGTGCTCTTCGTAAGCTTCATTTATTTTTTCCTGATCGGCTCTCCCTTTCTCCTGCTTTTCCTCGAGGCCTACCAGGTGAACGTATCCACCGATTACCAGACGATCGAAAAAGTGTTTGCCGGTTTCCTGGTCGTCACTTCGGCCCTGGGACTCGCCCTCGCGCTTCCGCTCGTAACGTTCGGGATCGGCATGGTGTATTTCTCGCTGAACGAGATCCGCGAGGCAATATCCATCAAGGCGCGGATCGCCATCATCGGCAAACGAAAACAGGGCAACGGAAATGCGTAAGGCAGCTCTTATACTAATGTTCGCCTGCTGCGCGATCCTGACCCTGGCGCAGAACGATTCGCTTACGCGTGCCTACCGCGATGAGAACGTGCAGACACATTCGTTCGATTCCACATCGTGGAAGAACCTGAAGAAGGACCTCGATTACTCGAAGGACCAGAAGGAAAAACCAAAGACGGGAAAGAAAGCGAATCACGATACGTATGAAATGCCATCGGGCAGCTGGAACCTGAACGGGCCGTTCTTCCAGACGCTCTTCTACGTGGCGGTGATCCTGCTCATTGCTTTTCTTATCCTGCGCCTTTTCGGGTTCAACATCTTCCTCAAGAACACCAAAGTGCAGAAGAGGGTCTACACGCTGGACGATATCGAAGAAGCCGTGATGGAATCGGAGCTGGACGGGTTCCTGCGCGAAGCCCTGGAAAAGAAAATGTACCGGCTGGCCCTGCGCATCTATTACCTGATGGTGATCAAGGAGCTTTCGCAGAAGAACTGGATCAACTGGAAAAAAGATAAAACGAACAACGAATACATCTACGAAATGGGCTCGCGGCCGGGCAGCGATTCCTTCCGTGATCTCACGCGCATCTTCGAGCGTGTATGGTATGGTGACGCGAACATTCAGGAACCGGGCTTTTCGGAGCTGAGCCCGCGGTTCAGAACTTTTATCTCGGAACTGCGCGGCAAGTGATGGGAAAGAGCAGGAACATACTCCTTATTGTGCTGGCGCTCGCGATCGCAGGCGGGTGCTATTTCATCTTCCGCGACACCACCAAGCGTTACAAGTGGTGGGAAACGTTCCAGAAGGACGGCATGGAGCCGTACGATGCCTACCTCGTGTCGGAGCTGCTGCACGGCTATTACAAAGGCAAGGATTTCAAGGTGATGGACAAAGCGCTGAAGGAGGAATGGAAGGACAGCGTGCGCAAGGAACATTCCAATTACGTGTTCATCGGCATCGAGATGTACCACGATTCGGCCAGCTACGCGAAGTTGTTCGACTTCGTAAAGAAAGGCAACGATGCCTTCATAGCCGCATCCGCCATCCCGAAAGAGCTGCTCGACACGCTGCACTTCGTCAAATGCGAGGAATTCTATTCCAACTCCATCACCAACTACGTGTACGATTCGCTGATGAAGATGAACTTTTACCACCCGTCATTGTCGCGTGCCGGGGGATACGGCTGCTCGTACTACGTGCAGAACGAGCCGGTGCCCACCAACTGGAACTATTTTGAAACAAGCTACATCTGCGCCAGCTCTTCGCCCTGGACCCCGCTCGGCTACATCCTGCCCAACAAGGTGAACTTCATCAGGGCATCTTTCGGGAAAGGGTCTTTTTATTTTCACCTCACCCCGCTCATGTTCACCAATTACCTGATGCTGAAAAAGGAAACGAAAGAGTATGCGGAGAAAGTGTTTTCACACCTGCAGCCGGGCGCCATTTACTGGGACGAATACAGCAAGATCCCCAATTATGATTGGGGAGGCGGGGAAAGCACCAAGGCCGAGGGTCCGCTCCGTTTCATCCTGTCGCAGAAAGGGCTCAAGCAGGCCTGGTATTTCCTGCTTGGGCTGGTGCTGTTGTATTCGTTCTTTCACATGAAGCGCAGGCAGAGGCCGATCCTGCTCATGGATGAGAACGTGAACACTTCGCTGGAATTCGTGCAGACCATCGGGCGGCTGTACTACCTGCAGCACGATCACAAGAACCTGGCGCGGCACAAGATGAAGCTGTTCTTCAACCATGTCCGTTCGCGCTATCACCTGTCGACCAGCAAGGCCGATGAGGTGCTGATGCAGCGGATCGCGGCCAAGAGCGATGTGCCCGCTGACGAAGTGCAGAAGATCTTCCAGAAGTTCACGTGGCTCGACCGCACAAGCCAGCACATTTCGGACCAGGAACTGATCGACTTCCACCTGATGCTCGATAATTTCTACAAGAAGGCAAAATAGCTCATCGATGAAACGGATCCTTGTTGCACCGCTCGACTGGGGCCTGGGCCATGCCGCACGCTGCATCCCGCTCATTCGTTACCTGTCGGAAAAAAATTGCGAGGTGATCCTTGGCGGTGAAGGGCGCGCGGGGGAGCTGCTGAAAAAAGAATTCCCGTCCCTTGAATTCATCAACATGCCGGGATACTATATTTCCTACCCGGGGAACGGTTCGATGGCACTGAAGATGGCCCTGCAGGTGCCGAAGATACTGAAAGGGATCCGCAGGGAGCACGCGCAGCTGCAAGCCCTGGTCGAAAAAGAGAGCATCGATGGGGTGATCTCCGACAACCGCTTCGGCCTGTGGAGTACAAAAGTGCCGTGCGTATTCATCACGCACCAGCTCATGGTCAAGTCCGCTTTCGGGGAAAGATTCATTCACCGGCTCAACAAGCAATACATTTCAAAATTCACCGCTTGCTGGGTCCCGGATGTGGCGCATGGGCTGAGCGGTGACCTTTCGAACAAATTCCCGCTTCCGGCAAATGCAAAACGGATCGGGCTTTTGTCGAGGTTCGAAAGAACGAGCGTGCCGGCCGAATACCGCAACGATATCCTGGTGATCCTTTCCGGCCCCGAACCGCAGCGTTCCCTGTTCGAGAAGATCATCCTGGCAGAGCTGGAAAAAACAGATGTGCAGGCATTGGTCGTGCAGGGCATCACGGAAAAGCAGGAAAGAAAAAAAATATCGGATCACATTGAAATGGTCTCGCACCTTACTTCTGCCGGGCTGGAAAAGGAAATAGTACGGTCAAAGATGATCGTATCGCGCCCCGGTTATTCCACCGTAATGGACCTGGCCGTGCTGGGCAGGAAGGCGATCTTTGTTCCTACGCCCGGTCAAACGGAGCAGGAATACCTGGCAAAAGAGCTCCAGAAGAAGAAGATCGCCTGCTCGGCTGCGCAGGATGCATTCGACCTGAAAGACGCCCTGGAAAGATCCCAAAACTATTCGGGCTTTACAGGAAATTATTCCCGGCAGCAATTCCGGGAACCCGTTGATGAATTCATTCTCTCTTTAGCGTGAACGAGAACACGGAGCCCGCTCCTTCGGTGCTCATCACATCAATGGTCTGCCCGTGCGCTTCTATGATGTGCTTCACGATACTCAGCCCCAGCCCGGTCCCGCCCATCTCGCGCGAGCGCGATTTGTCCACGCGGTAGAACCGCTCGAATATACGCGGCAAATGTTCTTTGGAGATCCCGATCCCGTTGTCAGCCACTTCCACGATCACCTTCTCCCCCGCTTCCGATATCTTTACGGTGGTCTGCCCGTTCTCCCTGCCGTAGCGCACCGAGTTCACTACCAGGTTCGCCAGCACCTGGCGGATCCGGAACTTATCCCCGGACACAACGGTCTTCTGGCCTGGATTGTTCTTCAGTTCAAGATCGATCTTCCGCCCGCGCGCCTTCAGCTCCTCGGCATCGAGCACATCTTTAGCCAGCGCCACAATATCGAACCGCTCCTCCTCCAGTTCCAGCTCGCCTTTCTCGAGCTGCGTAATGGTCTGCAGGTCCTCCACGATGGCGATCATCCGGTCAACGCTTCGCTCGGCCTTCTGCAGGTAGTCACGGTTAATGTTCTTGTCATCGATGCCCCCTTCCAGCAGCGTGGAAATGTATCCCTGTATGTTGAAGATGGGTGTTTTCAGTTCGTGCGAAATGTTGCCGAGGTATTCCTTGCGATACGATTCCAGCTCGTTAAGCCGTTCCATCTCGGCATTGCGGCTGGCCAGCCATTCATCCACGCTTTTTTCGAGGGCCTTGAGCGATGCCCTGGGCTCCGCATTGGGATTCAGCTTCCGGGAGATGGAACGTATCTTCTTTACGACCGCGAAGCACCCGATCGCGCCTGCGAGCAGGAGCAGGCCTGAAACAAGTATCCACGGGTTGTCCATTAAAATTCGAATTTGTAGCCCACACCTTTCACCGTGCGGATATAGCTGTCGCCCAGCTTTTCGCGGAGCTTGCGGATGTGCACATCGATGGTACGGTCGCCCACCACCACCTCTCCGCCCCACACCTTGTTCAGGATCTCTTCACGGGTGAACACGCGGCCGGGCCTCGAAGCGAGCATGGCCAGCAGCTCGAACTCTTTTTTAGGAAAGATGATCTCTTGCCCTTCTTTTCTCACCAGGTAACGGCTGCGGTCGATGCCGAGCCCGCCCACCTCCAGGGTCTCTGCTTCGCTCGCTTCGGGCTTCCTGCGCAGCAGCGCTTTCACCCGGCTGATCAGCACTTTCGGTTTCACAGGTTTGGTGATGTAATCATCGGCACCGGCATCGAACCCCGCCACCTGGGTATAATCTTCGTTACGCGCAGTAAGAAAAGCAATGAGCGTGTTCCTGAACTTTGGGTCTTTCCTCAGCTCCGTGCACGTTTCGATCCCATCCATGCCCGGCATCATCACATCCAGGATGATGAGGTGGGGCTCTTCCCTGCGGGCGATCTCGATCCCTGTCTTCCCGTTCTCAGCAATAAACACGGTGTAGTGTTCCTTTCTCAGGTTGTAGGAAAGGAATTCCAGGATATCCGGTTCATCATCTACCAGCAGGATCTTGGTCATGCTTAGGGTTCAGGCTTTAAAGATAAGAGTAGTTCCCTTACAGGATATTCTGCAGCAGGTAGTACATGAGGGCGGCTATCGTGGCCGATACGGGAATGGTAAGTATCCAGGCCCAGATGATCTTAATCGTCAGGTCCCACTTTACGGCTGACGCCCGCTTGGCAATTCCCACACCCACGATGGTGCCTGTAGCGGTGTGGGTGGTGCTGACCGGTATCCCGAGCGAACCGGTCAGGAACAAAGTGATGGCGCTGCTGGTATTGGCAGAGAATCCCTCGAACTGGCGCAGCTTGGTTATCTTTTGTCCCATCGTTTTGATGATCCGCCATCCCCCGAACAGCGTTCCTGCGGCCATGGCGCTGTAGCACGCGATCGGCACCCATATCGGCAGGTGCTTAATGTCGGCAATGTGCATCTCCGGTATTTTGGTGGAGATGAGCGCTGCCGCGATCACACCCATCACCTTCTGCGCATCGTTCCCTCCGTGCGCAAGGCTGGAAGCGGCAGCCGATACCAGCTGCAATCGCTTGAAGACCTTGTCGACCTTGGAGGAGTTCATGTTGCGGCAAATATGCATGGTGATAACGGAAATGATGTACGAGAGCAGCATCCCGATCACGGGGGCCAGCACGATAAAAGCCATGGGCGTGAGCACTTTCGAAACGGCAATGCCGTGGATACCGCCCGCGCTGGCGATGCCTGCGCCTGCGAACCCGCCCATGAGCGTGTGCGAGGAGCTGGATGGGATGCCGAGCCACCACGTAAGCAGGTTCCAGAAAATGGCTGCGAACAGGCCGGAGAACACCACGACAAGCGTTACGAACTCCGGTTTAACGATCTTCGAAACGGTATCGGCCACCTTCAGCTCGAATATCCAGTAGGCGATGAAATTGAAAGCAGCGGCCCACAGCACGGCCTGGAACGGTGTGAGCACTTTCGTGGACACCACGGTGGCGATGGAGTTGGCCGCATCGTGGAACCCGTTGATCAGGTCGAACAGGATGGCGGTGATAATTACGGTATAGAGAAGCGTCATCGCGGTCTATGCGTTTTTCACCATGATGGATTCGAGCACGTTCGCTGCGTCCTCGCATTTATCGGTGGCCGTCTCGAGGGCGGAAAGGATCTCCTTCATCTTGATGATCTTCACGGCATCCTTTTCTTCCTCGAACAGCTGGGCAACGGTCATGTCGAAGATATCATCCGCATGGTTCTCGATGCTGTTGATCTTCACGCAGGCTTCTTTCACGATATTGATGTTCTTCATGTTCCGCAAGCCGCGTATGGCCACATCCAGCTCCTGTGCGGCCTGCAGGATCAGTTCCGACAATTTGCATACGGCAGGGGTCATTTCCGTGACCTTGTACAATTCCATACGTTTCGCTGAGCCGTGAATGAAATCCACAATGTCATCGAGCGAGGAGACCAGGTAATGGATGTCTTCCCGGTCGAAAGGCGTGATGAAGTTAGCGCTCAGCTCCTTGAATATTTCGTGCGTAACCCCGTCACCGATATGCTCGAGCCGTTCGATCTCCTTGATGAGCTCCTTCCTTTTTTCGGGCGAGGAGGTGTTCACCATCTCCACCAGCACCTTGGCGATGTGGTGCAGGTTGCCCGATGCGCGCTCGAACAGCGGGAAGAATTTTTTATCCTGCGGAACGAAGAATTGAAGAATGTTTGCCATGACCTTTTATACGTTTGATTTAGAATTTCCAGAAGAAAGTAAGCCGGTAATCCACATCGCTTCCGCTCGATTGCACGCCCTTGAGCGGCTTGCCCCTGGTGTCGTTCAGCGGGGCATTCTCGGTGTAGCTGTTCACCCAGATATTGGGCATCACGTGCAGTTGCGGCATCGGCATGTAATCCACGCCAACGATGTAAAATGTTTCGGAAATGTGATTGTTGATGCCGGAATATTTCAGGGCCGGGTTGAAGCCGGTGTCGGGGTTATACATATCATACCGCACGAACAAGGCCACCACGGGAATTTTATTCTCCGGGCCCTTTTTATAAAGAAGATTGACTTTGGCGAAGAACGATACCCCGAACGATTTTACATCGGTCGTATCGTTGGGTTTGGGATTCACAGTTGCCGTATCCTTCGTGTATGCATAGTTCTTCCACGTGCCCGAAAGCACCTCCGCTCCCACAGTGAATTGCTCCTGCTGCCAGGCGATGAATGCCTTTGACAGCGACTTGCTTTTGGTGCTGTGGTTCAGGCCGGGGCCGTTGGGCGAAAGCTGCGTAAGCACGTAATCGCTGTACAGATCGATCACCAGGCGCTTGCCGAGAAGCCTGGTCCATACATTCCCGTAGAAACGCTTGAAGTTGTCGTTCTCCGGTTTTCCCCCGTTATCATTTCCCACCAGGGCTTCGTATCCCACCATCCCGTCCTTATATTTTCCCTGCAGTCCAAGGCCCATGTCGTTCGAAGAGGCCAGCCCGCGCATGTCGGCAATGGTTTTTTCGGCAAACCGGCAACCATAAACGACTTCGGTGAACGTGGCGAATGTCGGGGTCTGCTGCTGCCCGAATATTGCATCCGAGCCTTTGAAAATATTCTTCCAGCGGATGTTAGCTACTTTGACAAACACCGTCCGGTTACCGCTTGCATCCAAATTTCCTTCGTGCGACAATAAAACCTGCGCGGTGAACTTCTGCGAAAAATTATATTCGTAGCCCAGGTATATCCTGCGGAACTCGAACGAGCTGTAGTTGTTGTCGTAACCGTTCGCAAACGCATATTGCGCCTTGCTTCCCCAGGTGCGAAGGTTGGTCGAGTCGGGACTCGAAGCCTTGTATTGAAGATCCGCGAACACCTGGCCTGAAAATTTTCCGGACGGCTTGAATTCTCCTTCCTGGGCGGTTAATGATCCGAAAGTGATTACCAGCGGGAGGAGAGTAACGTATTTTTTCATTTACCTTGCTTTGAGCACGGCACAAAATAAAGCGTTACACGTTAAGAGAACCTGAATCTAATGTTAATTTTACGTTAAGGATCAGAGGGTCAGGTCGGGGGTAGTGATCGTATTGCTCACATGACCGGCCCGGTCGGTGAACGTAATGATATAATGGAACTTGGCCGGGCTGAACGGGTTGATGGGCGGGGGAGGCTGCACGATGATCTCCCCGCTGGTGGCATTGGCGTTGGTTCCCGCAGGAAAATCCTTGACCGTCCAGTCGAACGAAACATTGCCTACCCAATTTCCGGAAGAATCATGCTGGTATACAAGCTTCACCTTGCCCTGCTCGATATCGGCATCTCCGTCCTTAAAGCTGATGCGGACAAAAGCGGTATCGGTGCCGTGCGAAACGAAATTCATGAATGCGATCTCGGGAACCGATGAAATGTTCTCACTTTTTTTGCAAGCGCCTAAAAAAGCGAAAACGATCAGCGTAAATCCTGTTAATTTTGAAGCAGTGCGCATCGGATGAAATGATAACATAAAATTACAAAAAATATTTGAGCCCGAAGACCGAAGACCTATTTTCCATAAAGGACGGAACCGACTTTGAACGGGTTGCCTTGCAGGTCTTTAAATACCAGCTTGAGAACAACCCGGTTTACAGAAATTACATCCATGCATTGGGCATTGATACTGCTGGCATTACTTCTTCCGCTGCGATACCTTTTTTGCCTATCGGATTCTTCAGAACGGAAAAGGTGGTGACGGCAAGTCCAGCCATTGAAAAGGTGTTTGAAAGCAGCGGGACGACCGGGCAGGCTGCTGGCAAGCACTACATTGCAGATATTTCCGTGTACGAGACCAGCTTTCGAAACGGGTTTGAGCATTTTTACGGAAAGGCAGGGAACTATTGCTTCCTGGCCCTGCTCCCTGCTTACATGGAGCGGCAGGGTTCTTCCTTATTATATATGGCAAATGACCTGGTGAGCCGGACAAAGCAGAACGGCAGCGGGTTCTATTTGCATAACCTCGATGAGCTTATCGCGAAATTAGAACAGGCTGAAGCAACCGGCCAAAGGTCCATTTTGCTGGGTGTGAGCTATGCATTGCTCGACCTGGCGGAGAAGAAGAAGCTCCGGCTTCGTCACACAACGGTTATGGAAACGGGCGGCATGAAAGGCAGGCGCAGGGAAATGGTGCGCGAAGAGCTGCATGGCATACTGCGCGAAGCATGCGGTGTAACGGAGATCCATTCGGAGTACGGCATGACCGAACTATTGTCGCAGGCCTACTCCAAAGGAGAAGGAATATTCCGGTGCCCGCCCTGGATGAAGGTCCTTGTCCGTGATACGAACGATCCGCTGAAGCTTATCGGCACCGGCCGCACGGGCGCGATCAATGTGATCGACCTGGCGAACATCAATTCGTGCCCCTTCATTGCCACGGAGGACCTCGGTAAACTGCACAAGGATGGAGCGTTTGAAGTGCTGGGACGGTTTGACAACAGCGACCTGCGGGGCTGCAACCTTTTAGTTGACGCTTAGCCTGCCTTTACGATGAAATATTCTTTCTTCCCTTTTTGGGCAAGAATATATTTCCCATTGAGCAGGTCGGAAGAAGAGACCGTTGCATTGCCATCCACCTTGTTCTTGTTGATGGAGATGCCGCCCGCTTCGAGCATCCTGCGCGCCTCGCCTTTTGATTTGAATATGCCTGTCTTGTCGGCAAGAAAATCGATAATGCTGACCCCGGTTTCCAATTCACTTCTGGAAACGGTGGATTGCGGAACACCTTCGAAAACGGTAAGGAACATTTCTTCCGACAGCTTCTTTAGGTTATCGGTGGTGCCTTTGCCGAAAAGGATCTCCGATGCCTCAACGGCCGACTCGTGGTCCTTTTCCGAGTGGACACGGATGGTAATATCTTTCGCAAGCTCTTTTTGCAGGACACGCAGGTGAGGTGCCTTGATATGCTCCGCTTCCAGCGCTTCGATCTCTTCTTTTTCCTTCAGCGTGAAAATGCGGACGTAGTTCTTCACATCCTCATCGCTGGCATTCAGCCAGAACTGGTAGAACTTGTACGGTGAGGTCTTCTTCGGGTCGAGCCAGATGTTGCCGCCTTCGGTCTTTCCGAACTTGCTGCCGTCAGCTTTCGTGATAAGCTTTGTAGTTACTGCGTATGCTTCGCCCCCTTCCTTCCTCCGGATCAATTCGGTGCCCGTAAGAATGTTGCCCCATTGGTCCGAACCGCCCATCTGCAGCTTCACACCCTTGTATTTCCACAGCCAGTAAAAATCATAGCCCTGAACCAGCTGGTAGGAAAATTCGGTGAACGACATTCCTTCACGCTCTTCGCCCGATATCCGGTTCTTCACCGAATCCTTGGCAAGCATGTAGTTGACGGTAATGTGCTTGCCTACCTCGCGGATGAAATCGAGGAACTTGTAATCCCGGAACCAGTCGTAGTTGTTCACCATCTCTGCAGACGTAAGCCCGCTCCGGAAGCTGATGATCTTCTCCAGCTGTTTTTTGATGCACGACAGGTTGTGGTTCAGCGTTTCTTCGTTGAGCAAATTCCTTTCCTGCGATTTTCCCGAAGGATCTCCCACCATGCCGGTCGCGCCACCGATCAGCGCCACAGGCTTGTGCCCGCATTTCTGGAAATGAAGGAGTGTCATGATCTGCACCAGGTTGCCCACACCAAGTGAATCGGCCGTGGGATCGAACCCGATGTAACCCGAGACGATCTCCGAGCTCAGCAACTGCTCGGCACCGGGGGTGATGTCGTGCAACATGCCGCGCCATTTCAATTCGTCTGTGAAATTCTTTTTCATCTCCGCACAAATATAATTTAACTTTACGATATGATTCTGGTAACGGGGGGGACAGGATTTGTGGGATCACACCTGCTGCTTGAGCTCGCCAAAAAAGGTCAGCCGGTGCGCGCACTCAAGCGGCCCGGATCGGACCTTCAGGCGGTAAAAAGAACATTTTCGTGGTGGAGCGATGATGCAGACCGGTATTTTTCAAGGATCGAGTGGGCAGAGGCAGACGTGCTCGATCTCTACTCGCTGCTGGACGCGCTGGACGGGGTGGAACACGTATACCACAGCGCTGCGCTGGTATCCTTCCTGCCCGGTGATGCAAAGCGGATGATCGAGACAAACACCGAAGGCACCGCCAACGTGGTGAACGCCTGCCTGGAGAAACGTGTGCGCAAACTTTGTCATGTCAGCTCCATTGCCGCCCTGGGCATCGAAGGGAACAACAAGCTGATCACGGAAGACGCTCCCTGGAAAGCCGTGCACGGAAGACACATGTATGCCATCAGCAAATACGGTGCGGAGCGTGAGGTATGGCGCGGCATGGAAGAAGGGCTGGATGCCGTGATCGTGAACCCGGGTGTGATCATTGGCCCCGGCAACTGGCGGGCAGGCAGCCCCAGCCTGGTGCGCCTGGGCTCGAAAGGGCTGCGCTGGTACGCTTCGGGAAGCAGCGGCTACGTAGACGTGCGTGATGTGGCATGCGCCATGATCCGGCTCATGCACAGCGAATTAAAGAGCGACCGCTTCATCCTTACGTCCGAGAACCTTTCCCACCGAGAATTCTTCAGCATGATGGCGCGGGAGTTCGGTAAAAAAGAACCGCGGCTGAAGGCCGGGAAATTGATTTTGGAGATCGCCTGGCGGGCCGAAAAGGTACGGGCCTTCGTGCGCGGGAAGCGATCGAGGATCACGAAGGATATGGTGCGCGCAGGCATGCACAGGAACTCCTTCTCGAACAAAAAGATCCGGCAGGCGCTTGGCATGGAGTTCAGGCCGGTGCGTGAAACAGTAAAGGAAGTTTGCGCCATCTATAAAAAGGACCGGGACTGATCATTTTTTCACAGCAGCCTGCTTCCGGCTCAAATCGATGATCGCTTTCTCATAGATCTCGTTCATATCCGAAACATTCTGGCCGTAGTAGCTGAGGCTCGACCGGTATTGCTTCTTTGTTACCGCGTGATTCTTATACACTTCATCAAAATATTTATCCGTGTTCAGCTTACCGGTCGTATCCGCCTGCAGCGCCAGCGTAGCTTGGGCTTCGGCCATGTGATAGTCGGCAACCAGTTCTATCATCTTCTCCTTCGGGATCAGGTCGGCTGGCAGTTCGGCTTTTTTTTCGGGTGGTCCGCATGCCTGGAAAAGCAACAGGAGGGAATAAAAAAATGCGGCTCGCTTCATCGTTCACAAAGGTAGCAAACCTTCAATTTTTAGTTTACTTTTGTTTCAGAAAACGACCGATAATGAAAAAGACCGCTGCAGCGCTGCTGCTTTCATTCACTTCCTCCCTTCTGTTCGCCCAGGTGGACCTGGGCATACCGACCGCAACCGGCAAAGGCGGGGTGGCCGGCCCCATTGTGAAAGACTGGGAATGCCTCGGCATCAACCCTTCCAACCTCGGCTGGCTCGACAACTACAAGTTCTCGGTGCAAGCCATCACGTTCGGCTTCCAGGCCCAATCGAAAGCGCTCGACTTCAGCACGCTTCAGAATGCGTTCATGCATCCGAAGGATACGTTCTCTGCGCAGGACAAGCAGCATTATGCCGATATCTTTACCGTTGACAACGGGCTGAACACCCAAACGAACCTGAACTGGTTCGCCATTTCGGTGCACATTCCGAAAGTGGGCGGCTTCGCCATGAACGTCCGCGACCGTTCGGCCAGCCACCTCCAGCTGAACAAAACGGCTGCCGATGTGATCTTCAACGGGTGGAGCTCGCAGATCTATTCCGACAGCAGCTACAAGAACATGACCATTATCCAGGCTTTACAAGGAACCCACGCCAGCTTCCTGCATTACCGCGAGCTGAACCTGGCGTATGGAACAAAATTATTCACGCTCGGGGAGAACGACTCGGCCGGTGTAATGATCTGCGGAGGGTTCGGGTTCAAGTACATCTGGGGTCTCGCCAACCTGAACATCGACATCGAGCAGGGAAAGACCGCCATCGGGCAGTCGTCCATTTCCACCAAATACGATATTAATTATGGCGCCATCCAGAACTTCACTCCCCAGGATGCATCGAACATCTTCAATGCCGTGGGCAGCGGAACCGCTTTCGACCTCGGGGCGAGCGCGGTGCTGGCCAACAAGGTCACTTTTGCCATATCGGCCACCGACCTGGGCAGCATCAGCTGGAAGCAGAACACGCTGGTTGCTGTGGACACTGCCATGCCGAAGCTCGATGCAGCAAATATGGGCATCAACTCATGGGACCTGGGCGGCCAGGCCAAATATGTTTTTGCGAACAACGGCCTGCTGAACTTCAAGCCGGGAGGCGCCTATTCCACCCCGCTTCCCTCGAAGCTGCGGCTGGGAGCGGGCTGGAAGATCAACCCGAACTCAACGATCGGCATCGAGCTCACCTCGGCACTGAGCAGCAACAACACGGCTAACCTCGACAAGGCCTTTGTTGCCGTGGGAGGAGAGATCGCGATGCTGAAAGTGCTGCGCGTGAGCAGCGGGATAGCCGGCAATTCCACGTACGGCTACATTGTTCCGTTCGGCATCATCGCCAACGCGGGCGTGATGCAGTTCGGGATCGCAACGAACGACTTGCTGACCTACCTGGGGAAAAGCAAGAACCCGAACATCTCATTTGCGTTCGGACTGATCCGGTTCAACATTCACTAAGTCGTTTTTCTGGTGTGTCTCCGTTTGCGAAACCGTCAGTCTGAGCATGGGCGATGTCCGGTGGACATCGGGCCAGATTGTGCGGATGAATTTATAATAGAAATATTGTTCTCTTCATCAACACAAGCCGTCCGAATACCCAGTGGGTATTCGACTGCTCAGTGTGACGATTGGCAAAAATGGGCTAAAATAATTAAAACTGACCCTACCCTTTTTTGGAGCGGAGCCACTGGACGGTGAGGGTGATGGCTTCCTTCAGCGGGGTTCGCTGGTAACCGAGCTCCCGCTCGGCCTTGGCGCTGGTGGAGCTCCAGTTGGCGCGGTACTTCCGCACCCAGCTCCGCGTGATCTTCGGTTCGATGCCGAAATTTCCGAGCAGCTCTCCGACCGCTGCGTAGGATTGGAAGACCCATAAGGGCACCGCAGTGAGCGAATGTTTTTTCCCCGACACTTCGGCTACTGCATCCAGGAACCCATCGAACGATATGTTCTCCCCGCCCAGCAGGTAGCGTTCCCCGCTCTTTCCTTTCTCCATGGCCAGGATGTGGCCCTTCACCACGTCATCCACGTAAGCGTAGTTGCCGATCTCCGCTCCCGTTCCCGGCTTGAACCGCCAGTCGCCACGGATATACCGGTGTATGATCCGGGTAACCGAATTGCTTTTGCTCATCTCTCCGGGGCCGAACACGCGCGTAGGGTTCACAATGGAGACCGGCAGACCTTCCGCTGCTTTATGAAACAGGTATTGTTCGGATTCATACTTGGATCGTTCATATCCCGAATACAGCTCGGCCGGTTTTAAAATTCCTTCGTGCGCGTGCGCGGGGCCGTGCGCGGGGCCGATCGTGCCGGCCGTGGAGGTCGCCACCATTTTTTTCACTCCATGCTTCGATGAAATTTCAGCTATGTTACGGGTTCCCTCTACGTTCACTTTGTAGAAAGAGCGGGGATCACGCGCCCAGTTATTGGCAAGAGCCGCACAGTGGTAGACCTGCGAACAACCGGCAACTGCATTTTCCAGGCTCTTCACATCGAGAATATCCCCCTGCACGATCTCTATGTTGGGATGCTGCAGCAGTGCGCTCCGTTTCGTTCGCACCAGTGCACGCACCTGCTTCCCGCCCTCCGCCAGCCGCAGCGCAAGTTTAGAGGCCAGGAAACCACCGGCTCCTGTAACAAGGATCTTCATAGAGCAAAATTAGGGAAACTATCGGTTAAAGGTCAGCCGCTTTCCTTTCACTGCTTCATCGAACCTGCCCTCTTCGTAAGCAAGGTGCCCGTTGACAAAAGTATGCGTGACCTCCGATTGAAAGGTCGTTCCTTCAAAAGGCGACCACCCGCACTTGGCGAGGGTATTCGATCGGTCAACGGTCCACGAAGCGTTCAGGTCAACAAGAGCGAGATCTGCAAAATAACCTTCGCGGATGTAACCCCGCTTTTCGATGCGGAAGCAGTCGGCCACCGCGTGGCTCATTTTTTCGGCAACCTTTTCGATCGTAAGTTTTTTCTGGTGGACGAATTCCAGCATGGCAACCAATGAATGTTGTACCAATGGCCCACCCGAAGGCGCCTTGAAATAGGATTGCTTTTTTTCTTCAAGCGTGTGGGGAGCGTGATCGGTGCAGATCACATCGATCCTGTTCTCCAAAACCCCTGCCAGGATCGCGTCCCGGTCTTGCTTTGTCTTGATGGCAGGATTCCACTTGATAAGATTTCCTTTCTCTTTGTAATCCTCATCGCAGAACCAGAGGTGATGCACGCAAACTTCAGCGGTGATCTGTTTTTCTTTCAACGGTATTTTACTCTCGAACAATTCCAACTCTTTAGCGGTAGAAATATGAAGGATGTGCAGGCGTGTATTGTATTTTTTTGCCAGTTTCACCGCCAGCGAGGACGAGCGGTAGCAGGCATCAGCGCTCCGGATCAGCGGATGGCACTCCACGGGAATGTCGTCACCGTACTCCGCCCGGAACGTATCCATGTTGGCACGGACGGTGGCCTCGTCCTCGCAATGGGTGGCAATGAGCAGCTTGCATTTCGAGAAAATGTTCTCCAGCGTGGTACTGTTATCCACCAGCATGTTGCCGGTGGACGAGCCCATGAACACCTTCACTCCACACACATTCCGCGGATCGGTCTTAAGCACTTCTTCAATATTATCATTCGAAGCACCCATGAAGAAGGAATAATTGGCCAGCGAAACCTCCGAGGCACGTTTGTATTTCTGCTCCAGCAGCTCTTGCGTAAGTGTATTGGGAACGGTGTTAGGCATTTCCATGTAGGAGGTCATACCTCCGGCAACAGCCGCTTTTGCTTCGGTATAGATCTCGGCCTTGTGCGTGAGTCCCGGCTCGCGGAAATGCACCTGGTCGTCAATGATCCCCGGCAAAAGATATTTTCCCTTTGCATCGATCACCGTTTCGGCTGCCGCCTTGATCTCCTGTTCCGATATCCTTGCGATCAACTCTCCATCAATGAGAACATTTCCCCGGAAGGTCTTCCCTTCGTTCACGATGTTCGCGTTGGTGATCAGTGTCTTTCCCATCAGAACGTCACATCCAGTTTAACTTCTTTCCCCTCGCGGGAAACCACCACGGGGGCGGTATCGCCCTTTTTGTATTTCGAAAGCGCCTTCATGTAGTCCATCACGCTGCCCACCTTCATCTCTCCCATCTGGATCACCACATCGCCTTTCTTTATCCCCGCCTTCGAAGCGGGCTTCCCATCGGTCACCCCATCGATGCGCATTCCCTTTCCTTCGAAGGTGTAGTCGGGCATCACGCCCATGGTCACCTTGAACGAGGATCTTCCTTCTTCGGTATTCCTGGTTTTTTGAAAGACGAGCTTGGGCGAGTTCTCCGTTTGCTCGATGATCTTAATGATATACTCGAGCACCGCCTTTTCTCCTTTGAAATTTATTTTCTGCCAGTCATCGCTGGGCTTGTGGTAATCGGAGTGCTGCCCGGTGAAGAAGTGCAGCACCGGGATGTTCTTCAGGTAAAAAGAGGTCTGGTCGCTCGGGCCGATGCCTGCGCTGTCCTTTTTGATGGAGAACTCCGAAGGTGTTTTGTCAATGAGCGGGACCCAGTCGGGCGCGGTGCCCACCCCGTATACGATGAGCTTTTTGGTGGAATCGTTCAACCGCCCGATCATGTCCATGTTGATCATGTAGTTCACTTTCGCAAGGTCGATGGTGGGGTTGTCACAGAACTTTTTGGAACCATACAGGCCGAGCTCTTCACCGGAGAAGCAGATGAACAGAAAATTGAACTTTTCCTTACGCTTATTTTCTGAAAAGTACCGTGCCAGCTCCAGCACGCCCGCAGTTCCCGATGCGTTGTCATCCGCCCCGTTGTGTATCTTCCCCTCCGGGTTCGCGTCCAGCGAGTTGTGGTCTGTGCCCAGGCCGAGGTGGTCGTAATGCGCACCTATCACCACGGTGTTGTCGGCACCGTTGTCGAGGTAGGCCGCCACATTGAACGACTGCACCACTTCTCCTCCAACCGTATCGTGCGGGGTCTTCGGGCGTTTGAAGCTGTAGGAATAAAGATAGCTGCTGATGTTGCCTTTGGGCTGCAGCTTCAGCTTCTTAAAGTTCGATGCAATGTAGTTCGCGGCCGTTAGCTCTTCACGCGTGCCGGTGCCCCTTCCTTTTAATTTATCCGATGAAAGGTATTTGATATGTTTCTGGATAGTGGAAACATTCACCTGTACCTGGGAAAATAACACACAGCAGGTCGATACGCTCGCGAAAAGCACAGAAGCTTTTTTCATGTATGTATTTTTTTGCCGTGTACTTTCCGGAACCTCATCTGCAAAACACCGAGGAAGGCCTCTTTGAATATGCTTGTGCTCATCTTGGAAACACCTTCGGTGCGATCCCGGAACGTGATGGGCACTTCCACCACCCTGAATCCGAGTTTCCAGGCCGCATATTTCATCTCGATCTGGAAGGCATAGCCCATGAACTTTATCTTATCGAGGTCGATCGTTTCCAGCACTTTTCTCCGGTAACATTTAAACCCGGCTGTGGTGTCCTTTACGGGAATGCACAGCACCATCCGCACGTACACCGATGCGTACTTCGACATGAGTATGCGGCCCAGTGGCCAGTTCTCTACTTTTCCTCCTTTCGTATAGCGCGATCCTACCGCAACATCTCCGCCATCGAGGCACGCCTGGCGAAGGCGTACCAGGTCTTCGGGGTTATGGGAGAAGTCCGCATCCATTTCAAAAATGAACTCATAGGTGCGCGCCAGCGCCCACTTAAAACCGTGAATGTATGCAGTGCCCAGGCCCAGCTTTCCTTTTCGTTCTTCAATGAACAGTTTCCCGGGGAATTCATTCTGCAATCGTTTAACAATATCTGCTGTTCCATCGGGCGAGCCGTCATCCACGATCAGGACATGAAATGGCACAAGAAGTGAAAAAACCTTCCGGACCATCCTCTCAATGTTCTCTTTCTCGTTGTAAGTGGGTATAATGACTACGGAATCGGACAACCGCAAAAAAGTTTGCACGAAGATACGGCTTGAAGGGATAGCCGCAACGCCTTTAACAATTTTTAAGGACCCTCACTGCGCTAGAAGGCGCCTGTGGTAATTGACCTGGCCCAGGTGATAATTGAGGTGGCCATACAGGATGAACAGGATCTCTATCACCGGTCTTGTCTTTTCCAGGAACGGGATGGGAAAATCTTTTTGCAGGTCTTCATCGCTTAATCGCTGCAGGGTGGCCCGCACCTCCGCAAGCGCTTCTTCCACTCCTTTCAGCAGCTCTGCCTTCGGAACATTCCTTTCAGAAAATTCCCGGTCACGCTGCCGCACGTAGCCTGTGTTTCCCAACTGGGCCCCGATAAAATGCTTGAGGTTGCCGGTGATGTGCAGGGCCAGGTTGCCGGCTGAGTTGCCGATCGCTGCGCTGATGATCCACACATCACGATCATCCTTGTAAAGCGTGATCTCTTCTTTGAGCTTGTTCAGGTCGCGGATGTACCAGTGCAATAGTTTTTCAGCGGTCATGGCTTGTAGGATAATATTTTCACACCCGTCCAGTTCGACTTGAACGGGATGCCGAACGTGCAGATGTAGGACAGGTAAATTTTATCGTCATAAATAGAAACGCCCCAGGTGCCGATGTTGTTATCCGTCCCTCCATACACCTTGCATAACACAGGGGCTTTGGGATCCTCCACGTTAACAACATCAAGATCGCTCTTACCGGTCGACATAAAGATCAGCTTCGATCTTTTATCGTAATCGATCTCGTTCGCATGGCCATCACTTTTGAACCATTGCCAGCCGCTGACCTGGCAGTGCCAGGGATTCCACCATGCAACCTGTTTGATGTTGCCGGGATCGGCAACGTTCAGCACTTCCATTCCGCAATAATCAACCGTTACATATAATAAGGAATCATCGATGACCGCATTATTGTAAGCGCGGGGTTTGCCGTTCATCACCGGGTTAGAGTACCGGCCGACCTCCCGGATATTTTTCTTATCCGAGATATCCATTATTCGCATGCCGCCCGCATCGTAGCAGAGATAAAGCAGATTATTCCGGATCGCGATACCTCTTGCATTTATTTTTTTTGCATCGAATTTCGAATCCGGGAATTTCAGATCGGGGATGGTCTTCGAAAGGAGGGTTGGCTTCTTCTTATCCGTTACATCAAAAACATACAGCCCATTACCCATAGCGCCAAGGTAGAGATAGCTTCCGCGGCATTCTACCGTCCCCGCCCCGCCTTTCAGCTTATCATCCTTCCACACGCTCACTATGGCAGCTTCTGCCGGGTTGGAAACGTCAACTATGGCAAAGCCGAAGTTCTGGTTCTGTGAAAAATGGTTTCCTAACGCGAGGTACAGGTAATTATCGAGCTGTGATAAGTTCATCACATCCAATGATCCAAGCAGGGAAGCCGGGATGAGTTTCGCCAGCACCGGTGCACCCGACACATTGTATATTTTCAAGCCGGACTCTTTGGACGCCACATACAAAAATGGCTTCCCCTTGTTGTCATGCTTCATGGTCATGGTCACGCCCTTGCAGTCGGCCGGGATGTCGTATTCATGAGCGATGGACAGCTGGGAGCAGTTCTGGGCATGCAGGCTGCTGAAGACAACTGTAAAGCTTAAGAGGAACTTTCTCATCGTATCGCTCCTTGCCTGATCTCCTCCACCACGGCCGGGTCGAGCAGCGTGGAGGTATCGCCCAGGTTGGAAACATCTCCTTCCGCGATCTTACGCAGTATCCTGCGCATGATCTTGCCGCTCCGGGTCTTGGGCAGTCCTTTCACCACCTGGATCTTATCGGGCTTGGCGATCGGGCCCATGAACTTGTTGACGGTGGCAATAATCTCTTTCTTCAGCGCGTCCGTATCCTTCCTTTCCTTTTCGGGGATCACGTACGCATAGATGCCCCAGCCCTTGATCTCGTGGGGAAATCCCACCACCGCGCTTTCCACGATATCGGGATGCTGGTTGATGGCGTTCTCGATCTCGGCCGTGCCCAGCAGGTGCCCGGAGACCTTGATCACATCGTCCACGCGCCCGGTGATGCGGTAGTAGCCGTTCTCATCCCTGCGGCAGCCATCGCCAGTGAAATAATATCCTTTGTACTGTGAGAAGTAGGCATCCCTGCACCGCTCGTGATTTTTGTAGGTGGTGCGTATGATAGAAGGCCAGGGAAATTTCATGCAAAGCCGTCCTTCAACATTATTCCCGCTGAGCTCTTTGCCGTTCTCATCCAGCAGCACGGGCTGCACACCGGGAAGCGGCAAGGTTGCGTAACTTGGTTTTGTCTTCGTGATGCCCGCGAGTGGCGAGATCATGATGCCTCCCGTTTCGGTCTGCCACCAGGTATCCACGATCGGGCATTTTTTCCTGCCAATGTTCTCGTGGTACCAGTTCCAGGCCTCCTCGTTGATGGGCTCGCCCACTGTTCCCAGCACACGTAAGGAATCCAGCTTGTAAGGCTTTACGAAATCCAATCCTGCGGCTTCGAGCGAGCGAATGGCCGTGGGAGCAGTGTAAAAAATATTCACCTTGTGCTTATCGATCACCTGCCAGAACCTCCCCGCATCGGGATAGGTGGGAATGCCTTCGAACATGAGCGTGGTGGCGCCAGCCAGGAGAGGGCCGTATACGAGGTAAGAATGTCCGGTTATCCAGCCCACATCGGCCGTGCACCAGTAAATGTCGCGATCGTTATACTGGAATACATTCCGGAAAGTATAATCGACATAAACCATGTACCCGGCTGTGGTGTGCACCACTCCCTTGGGTTTTCCCGTGGAGCCGGAAGTATACAGGATGAACAGCATGTCCTCGCTATCCATTATTTCGGCCGGGCATTCGGGAGACGCCTTTTTTATTTCATCACTCCACCATACATCCCTTCCATCTTTCATTTCTACTTTGCAATTGGTGCGCTTCAGCACGATCACCTGTTTTACCGAAGGACAGGTGTTGAGCGCTTCATCCACAACCGCTTTAAGCGGAATGTCTTTAGCCCCGCGGAATGCCCCGTCAGCTGTGATCACGATGTTGCACTCGGCATCGTGTATTCTATCGGCCAGCGACTGGAACGAGAATCCCCCGAATACCACCGAATGAATGGCCCCGATGCGGGCGCAGGCCAGCACGGCAATGGCCAGTTCCGGGACCATGGGCATGTAGATGCAGATGCGGTCGCCTTTCTTCGCTCCGTTATTCTTCAGTGCGCTCGCAAAGCGGCACACTTCATCGTAAAGTTCTTTATACGAAAGCTTCCGGCCCTGCTCTTTGGGATCGTTCGGTTCCCAGATGATGGCTGTTTGATCTCCCCTGCTCTTAAGATGCCGGTCGAGACAACTCTCCGTGATGTTGAGCTTGCCCCCGATGAACCATTTCACATCGGGCCCGGCAAAGTTCCAGTCCAAAACGGTATTCCACTTTTTCTTCCAGGAGAAATTTTCCGCCTGCCCGGCCCAGAAGGCTTCCGGGTTTTCTACGGATCGTTTGTATTCGGAGAGGTACTGCTCGAAAGATGTGATTCGGTTCATTCCCGGAGGGAGTTAGTCTCTCAAAACTACAGATTTTTTTCCACTGCCTGCTGCGGTCGCTTGTGCTTCCACCGCTTGTGCGACCACAGCCAGGTCTCGGGCTGTTTAATAATTTCCTGCTCGAGCCTGCGGGTATGCAGCATGGATATTTCCTTTTCCGCAGTTGCACCAGGATTCTCAACCAGCATCTCCGCGAAGATCTTATAATACCCGCGCTTGTACCGTTTTACATTTACAAAAACAACAGGAAGATCCATTTTGCGCGCAATGGTCTCCGTTCCGGGAAACACCGGTGTATCCTGGTTGAGGAACCGTATCCAATGTGCACTTTCCGGAGGTGGTGTCTGGTCCGCGATGAAGGCGGTAGCGTTTATCTCATCCCGGTTCTTTATCATATCGCGATAGGTATTTTTCATTTCGATCAGCTTCGTGCCGAACCGCGTGCGCATTTTTACAATAAGCCGATTAAAATATTTGTTTGCCAGCGGGTGATAGATCACGTACAACCGATGCTTCTGCAGAAGGGAGAAGGCATTCCCCGCCCATTCCCAGTTGCCAAAATGTCCCATCACAATAATGAATGAGCGTTTCTGGTCATAGAGCTTCTGAAAAAGTTCTTTTGCTTCTTCGTCCATTGCGCAATGGCGCAGCATCGAACGCTTGCTGATGGCCAGCGTTTTGAATGTTTCCAGGAAAAGATCGCAGAGGTAGCGGTAGAACCTGAGCATGATCCGCTTAATTTCTTTTTCAGATACCTCCGGAAAGGACCGCCTCAGGTTTTCCATAACAATCTTCTTCCGGTAACCGATCACATAATATAAAAGGATAAAAACGAGGTCCGATACGCGGTAGAACAGCCAGAAGGGCAGAATGGAGAGCAGGTACAGAAAGGGAAGAGAAAAATAGTACGCCAGGGCCTGCATCATAGATCCAGGAAGGGAAGAAAATGCTTTTGTTTCCTGCGGAAATAGGCATGCGGCTGGTACTTCTTCGCTTTCTTTTTCATCTCCCTTGCTTCGCGTTTCGCATGCTTCTTATTTTGCCTGGAGAGTTCCTTCCTGATCTCGGTAGGTTTTTTCCCGCCCGTTTCAATGCCTCTCCCCGAGCCGGGCTCTTTCTGGCCGAAGCAAAGCAGCGTTCCCCAAATGAACAGGCCGGTGCAGATCGCTTTCTTCATCTCTTTTTTTAAAATATCCAACGGAAGGTTCCGGGATTTGTTTTACTAAATTATAAAAAAACGCGGAACCCCGGTCAGTAGGCCCACTTGAGATACACACCGCCCCATGTGAATCCCGCTCCGAACGAGGTAAGAATGATACGATCGCCTTTTTTCAGTTTGCTTTCCCATTCACAAAGACACAAAGGGATGCTGGCGCAGGTGGTATTGCCGTATTTCTCGATGTTCAGCATCACCCTATCCATCCCGATGCCCATTCGCTCGGCCGTTGCCTCGATGATGCGTTTGTTAGCCTGGTGGGGGGCCAGGTAGGCAATATCGCCTGCGCTGAGATTATTTCTTTTCATCATTTCTTCCGCCACCTCTGCCATCTTAACGACAGCGATCTTAAAAACGGACTTGCCCTCCATGAAAATAAAATGTCCGCGGTTCCTTACGGTCTCTTCCGAAGCGGGGTTCAGGCTGCCCCCGGCCGGCTGGAACAGGTATTTCTTGCCGCTTCCATCCGCATACATACGCGCATCTACGATCCCGTTCCCGTCTTCGCCCGCTTCCAGCAGCACGGCCCCGGCTGCATCGCCAAACAGGATGCAGGTGGTCCGATCGGTATAATCGGTGATGCCCGACATCTTATCCGAACCCACAACCAGTACTTTCTTATGCGTACCTGCTTCGATAAACTGCCTGGCTGTATTCAACGCATACAGGAAACCGGAGCATGCAGCCAGCACATCAAAGCTCCACGCATTTTTTGCCCCGATCATATCGGCTACGATATTGGCCGTGGCCGGGAACTGGTGCTCAGGGGTGGCCGTGCAGAGGATCAGCAGCTCGATTTCCTCCGGGGAAATATTTTTCTTGCGCAGCAGCTTTTGAGCCGCTTGAGCGCCCATGTAAGCCGTTGCTTTGTTCTTATCTTTCAGAATCCTTCTCTCCCTCACCCCGCACCGCTCCATGATCCAGTCGCTGGAGGTATCCACCATCTGCTCCAGCTCCGCATTGGTAAGCACGTCATCGGGGATGAAGCAATCCACACCGGTTATAGCAGCTCGTGACATATCGCGTGCAAAGCTATTTTGAAAACCAGCTGCCGCTGCAATAAAAAAAATATCGATTACGGTTTCTGATCGAACGAAAGTTGTATGAAATAAGTGAAAATAATATGGTCAATATAACTACATTTGCAAAAATGCATACGGTTTCTAACGATAGTTTGTTTTTACTTATCCGATCGCTTACAAAAAGCGAGAAGCGGTACTTCAAGCTGTTCTCTTCGGGCATGCAGCAGCGCAAGGACAAGCAGCTCATCCGGCTGTTCGACCTCGTGGAGCGGTCGAGAACCCCTGACCGGGAAAAGATCCTGAGTAAAGGCAAGGGGATCAACCCGCGGCAGCTCCATAACCTGAAAGCGCAGCTTCAGAAGCAGGTCCTGAAAAGCCTGGTGCTTTTCCATTCGGGGGCCAGCATCGACCTGCAGCTGCGCGAGCGGATCGATCTTGCGACCGTCCTGTACAATAAAGGACTGTACCGGCAATGCCTGCGCACCCTTGACCTGGCCAAGAGATCAGCGCGTGCGAACGATCGTCCCCTGGCGTTGCTCGATATTATCGACCTCGAAAAGGTTGCGCTCGGGCACACCACCGGGGAATACAACGACAAGCGGGTGAACCGCATCATCGCAGAAACAAAAGCGGTAAGCTCCAGCATTCAGAACATCAATCTTTTTTCGAACCTGCTGGTGAAGGTGAACTCCTTCTATGTCAAGCTCGGGTTCGTCCGGAACCGGGACGATTTCAATGCGGTAAGAACATTCTTTCACCGGAACCTTCCGGGCCACGATGAGAAAAAACTTTCTTTCCGGGAAAAGATCTTCCTGTATTCATCCTGCGTAAGCTACTATTTCTTCATCCAGGATTTCAAGAAAGGGCATGGGTACGCCCGGAAATGGATGGAGGCATTCCGGGAAAGGCCCGCAATGATCGCGGCCGAGTTCGAGATGTACATCAAAGGACTGAACTGCCTGCTCTCCGCGCAGCATAAGCTTTTCCTGTTCCGGGAGTTTGAAGAAACCTATAAAGAGCTGATGCGGGCCCATTCCATCCGTGGCGTGCACCTGACCGAGAACATCCAGATGCTTTTGTTCCGCTACAAGTACCTGCACAAGATCAACCATTATTTTATGATGGGCGATTTCACAGGAGGCACCAAGATCATCTCGGTGGTGGAGAGCGAACTGGACCGGTTCGCACTCCGGCTGGACAAGCACCACGTGCTCCTTCTTTATTATAAGGTGGCCTGCCTGTATTTCGGGGCAGGTAACTTTAAGAAAGCCATCGCCTGGCTGAACCGGATCATCAACAGCCTCGATGTGGACCTTCGAGAAGACATCCTTTCCTTTGCCCGCATTCTGAACCTGGTATCGCATTACGAGCTGGGCAACCTGCAGCTGGTAGAGCATCACATCCGGGCAACCTACCGGTTCCTCCTTAAGAAAGAAGAGCGGTTCCTGTATCATCGATACATCCTGCGCTTCCTGAAAAATCTTTCGCAGGACATCCGCGGAGAAAAGCTGATACGCGAATTTTCGAAGCTGAAGAGGGACCTGCTGCCCCTTGAGCATCACCGTTATGAAAAACGGCCATTCCTTTATTTCGACATCATCTCCTGGCTGGAGAGCAAGATACACGGAGTCCCCGTGGAAAGGGTCATTAAGGAAAAAGCGGAGAAAAAGATCCGGTAGACCGGCTCACCAGCCGAGTATCCAGGCGAACACCAGCGGTGTCACAATGCTCGCATCCGACTCAATGATGAACCGTGGCGTATCCTTGGTGAGCTTACCCCACGTGATCTTTTCATTGGGTACCGCACCGGAATAGGAGCCGTAGCTAGTGGTGGAATCGGAGATCTGGCAGAAGTACGCCCAGAAAGGAGTGTCCCTGATCTTCAGGTCCTGGATGAGCATGGGCACCACGCAGATCGGGAAATCGCCCGCAATGCCGCCACCAACCTGGAAAAATCCAACACCTTTTCCTTTGGAATTCTTGCTATACCAGTCGGAAAGGTACATCATGTATTCGATCCCGGATTTTACGGTAGAAGTTTTCAGTTCCTTGTTGATGCAGTATGCAGCAAAAATGTTCCCGAGAGTGGAGTCCTCCCACCCCGGGACAATGATCGGGAGGTTCTTCTCCGCTGCCGCAAGGAGCCACGAGTTCTTCGGGTCGATCTGGTAATATTTCTTCAGTTCACCGCTGAGCAGCGACTGGTAAAAATATTCGTGCGGGAAATAGCGCTCGCCTTTGCTTTCCTTCTCCTTCCACCGGGCAATGATATGCCGCTCGATCCTGCGCATGGCCTCTTCTTCGGGGATGCAGGTATCGGTAACGCGGTTAAAGCCGCCCTGCAGCAGCTCCCATTCATCGGCCGGGCTCAGGTCGCGGTAGTGGGGCACGCGCTTGTAGTGATCGTGAGCCACCAGGTTGAACACATCTTCCTCGAGGTTGGCTCCCGTGCAGGTGATGATCTGCACTTTATCCTTCCGGATCATTTCGGCCAGCGAGATGCCCAGCTCGGCCGTGCTCATGGCACCCGCCAGGGTGATCATCATCTTCCCGCCTTCGTTCATGTGCTTCTCATACGCCCTGGCCGCATCGACCAGCGTAGCCGCGTTAAAATGGAGAAAATGTTTTTCAATGAATTGCGAGATGGTTCCTTTCGCCATTTTTTTCAATTGTGTGTCCGAGCAAAAATAAAATATTCTTCATACCGTCAAAAAAAAAGTTTTGATTTTTTACTAAAATAACAGTGATGTGGAATTCCTTAACTTTGCTATGAAAAACATTTTGCCTTGAAAAAATTCCTTTCAATCGCTCTCTTGCTGGCTTGCGGAAACGCATTCGCGCAGGATAAAGCGCTCGAAATCTCGAATGTGCGCGTGTCGGGTATCGGGCAAACCGCGTTCACCGTTTCGTGGAACACCAACCGGCCCTGCACCGGGTCGCTGGCGTATCGTAATGCAGATAACGATCTTTTGAACGCGATCCAAGGTCATGATACCGCTGTTTTCCACAGCATCCCCGTTACCAACCTTCAGCCGGGAAATATCTACGCTGTTAAGATCATTGCAGGACTGGGAAACGATACGGCCGTTACGGAAAAATTCTTCGGCACGGCATCCGCTTCGACCGGAAAGATCACCGTTTACTTTACAACGCCTGTCGACACTACCGTTTCCACGGGCACCAATGCCATATGGCTCAACAACCTGGCCGATGACACGCTGGTGCAGTACATCAACCGCAGCAAATATTCGCTGGACATCTGCATCTACAACACGACCAATTCGGCCAGCATAGCCGACATTGCCGGTGCGATCAACAGCGCCTACTCCCGCGGTGTGAAGGTGCGCGTGATCTATGACGGGAGCGTGGGCAATACGATGATCCCGAACCTGAATGCCGCGATCAACCGAATGGCCAGCCCGCAGGGCTCGAACTACAACATCATGCACAACAAGTTCATGGCGATCGATGCGAAATCATCCAACCCGAACGACTCATACGTGTGGACCGGTTCCATGAACTGGACCGTTCAGCAGATCAACGGCACCGATTACAACAACGTGATCATCTTCCAGGACCAGACCCTGGCCAAGGCCTACAAGATGGAGTTTGACGAAATGTGGGGCGATACCGGCACGGTTCCGAATTTTGGCGCGTCCAAGTTCGGCCAGTTCAAGAGCGACAATACCCCGCACATTTTTTCCATCGGGGGAAAAACGGTGGAATCCTACTTCAGCCCGAGCGACAGCGTGAACCTGCAGATTCTAAAGACGATCAGCTCGGCCGGCAACGACATGGAGTTCGAAACCATGGTGATCACGCGTAATGACATTGCCGATTCCATCACTTCTAAGGTGAGCAAAGGAGTATTTGCCACTTATGGAATGGTGGATGATTCGACCACTACGCTGGTGTGGCCGAACCTAAAGGCCGGCATGCTGCCCAACACGCTGCAGTCGCACACCGGACAGACGGGCATCATGCACAATAAATACGTCATCATCGATCAATCGAACACATCTTCTGACCCGATGGTGCTCACCGGCTCGCACAACTGGAGCCTGGTGGCCAACACCATGAACGATGAGAACACGGTGATCGTACACGATGCCACCATCGCCAACATTTATTACCAGGAATTTCACAAGACCTTCACCGCGCATGGCGGTATCATGGGAGTGAATGACCCCATCCATAATGAAGAGGTAAAATTTTTCCCGAACCCTGCTCATTCGGATCTTCAGGTCAGCGGTCTTAAAATCCTCAGGTCAGAAGTGTACGATGTGCTCGGCACTCTTTTACAGAAGAAGGAGTCCTGTAACGATCCCTGCCATTTCGATCTTTCCGGCTTACGCCCGGGGCTGTATTTCCTGAAAGTGTATTCGGCCAAAGGACTGCGCGTCAGCAAAATCATTGTTGAATGAGCTTTTCCTTTAAGAAGTCCGAGCGGCTTACGGGAAAAAAAATCATCGAAGCGCTCATGAAAAAGGGAAACAGCATCAATGCCTTCCCGGTCCGTGCTGTATTTTTAGGGACAGCGCCCACTTCCCTAAGCCCCGTGCAGGTGGTGTTCAGTGTTCCAAAGGCCAGCTTCAAAAGCGCGGTGAAACGGAACACGATCCGCAGGCGCATGCGCGAAGCATACCGGCTGAATAAGCACGCATTGTACAGCACGCTTAAAGAACAAGGGAAGCAGGTGGCGCTCATGCTCATCTACACAGCCAAAACGGAGCTTCCGTACCGGGACATCGAATCAAAAATAGTCGTAACTTTAAAGTTGCTTTCAGAAAGGGCGTGAACCGCGTTGTCAGCATATCCCTTATTGCTCTTATTCGTATCTACCAGTATACGCTTTCACCCTTTTTGGGGTATTCCTGCAGGTACACGCCCACCTGTTCGCATTATGGAGTTGAGGCCGTTAAAAAGCACGGAGCTTTCAAAGGCGGCTGGATGGCTTTCAGGCGGATCTGCTCGTGCAACCCCTGGGGCGGCCACGGGTACGACCCGGTGCCTTAACAATTTTTAACATCACGTATTGAAACCCGCATCCGCAAGCATCTGTATAAGGAACATTCAAACGACACACCCATGAAGACCTTCCTGGATTATCTAAAGAGAAAAAAGCGCATCCTGATCGTATTCTCCTTCGTTCTCGTCAGCTTCTCCCAGTTCAGCTTTGTCGACAACTACTTCGAGATCTCCAAGAACCTCGACATCTTCGCCACCGTACTGCGCGAGCTGAACAACTACTATGTGGACGACATCAAGCCGGGCGAGCTGATGAAGAAGGGCATTGACTCCATGCTCGAATCGCTCGACCCATATACCGAATACTATCCCGAATCTGACATCGAGGACTACAAGACCATGATCACCGGCCAGTACGGAGGCATCGGTGCGCTCATCCGCCAGAAAGGCGATTACTGCGTGGTGGCCGAGCCGTATGAGAACTTCCCGGCCCAGAAGGTGGGCCTGCAGGCGGGCGATGTGATCCTCGAGATCAACGGGCAGTCGGCCAAGGGGAAGACCACCAACGATGTGAGCAAGCTGCTGAAGGGACAGGCCAACACCAGCGTGAAGCTGCTGGTGCAGCGCGAGGGCGAAGCGAAGTCCATCGAGAAGACCCTTTTGCGCGAAGAGATCAAGATCAAGAACGTTCCTTATTACGGAGTAGTGAATGACAGCATCGGCTACATCAAGCTTACTTCCTTTACCGAGAATGCCGCAAAAGAAGTGAAGGATGCGTTGCTCGACCTGAAAGCAAAGAACAGGATAAAAGGAGTGATGCTCGACCTGCGCGGGAACGGGGGCGGGCTGCTGCGCGAAGCGGTTGACATCGTGAACCTCTTCATCGACAAGAACCAGGTGATCGTGTCGCAGAAGGCCAAGATCAAGGACATGAACCGTATCCATAAGTCCGAGAACACGCCCGTGGATACGCAGATCCCGCTGGCCGTGCTGGTTGACCACGGCTCGGCTTCCGCTTCGGAGATCGTTTCGGGCGCCATACAGGACCTTGATCGCGGTGTTATTGTCGGGCAAAAGACATTCGGCAAGGGGCTGGTGCAGCAGACCGTTCCGCTCAGCTACAACACGCAGATGAAAGTGACGATCGCCAAGTACTACACCCCCAGCGGGCGCTGCATCCAGGCGCTGGACTATTCGCACCGTAATGCAGACGGAAGCGTGGACAAAGTGCCGGATTCGCTCATTACCGAGTTTAAAACGAAGAACAGCCGTTCGGTGTACGATGGCAGCGGCATCTTCCCCGATATTCCTACTGAGCCGAAAAAGCTGAGCAACATCTCGGCAACCCTGCTCAACAAGATGCTGATCTTCGATTACGCCACCCAATACAGGCTGAAGCATCCTTCGCTGACCGATCCGAAAAAGTTCAACCTCTCCGGGGACGAATACAAGGAATTTGTGGGTTTCCTTGCCAATAAGGACTACGATTACACCACCAAGAGCGAGAAGAGCCTGGAGGAGTTCAAGAAGAATGCCGATGGGGAAAAATATTTCGATGACATCCGCCCGGAATACGAAGCGCTCAAGAACAAGATCGGGCACAACAAGAAGGACGACCTGAATAAGTTCAGGGATGAGATCAAACAGCTTATCGAAGAAGAGATCGTATCGCGCTACTACTACCAGCGCGGGCGGCTGGAGGCCTCACTTAAGAATGACGAAACCCTGGTGGAAGGCATCAATTCCGTCACCAACAAAACGAAGTACGTTTCCATCCTGAAAGGCACAGGCAGCTACAAAGTTATCGGCAAGCCCAAGGATGCGCAGGCCACGGCCAACAACGATGAGCCCGTAAAAGACAAAGACAAGAAAGAAGGCACCGACAACGTGAAGAAGAACAAGAAAGGCGGATAAGCAACTTCAGCTCTTTTGAAAACCCTCTTGAAAACCAGGAGGGTTTTTTATTTTCCGAAACAATATTTCCGCTAAACTTGCGTTGCCTGTGCATTGATGAAACAGCTACGCCTCCCCTATTTTTACATTTACCTTTTCGGCCTGGCCGTCATGGCCATCGGCCTCCCGTTCGGCAAGGCGCTCATGAGCATTTCACAGATGATCATTGGTGGGAACTGGATCCTGGAAGGGAACTACAGGGAAAAACTCAAAACCTTCTGGCAGAACAGGACCGCAGTGGTGCTCTGCTCGATATTTTTCCTGAACCTCATTGGGCTTATTCATACGGACGAGGACATGCAGCTCGGCCTCAGTGACACGCGCATCAAGGCACCGCTTTTCATCCTCCCGTTCGTGATCGCCACTTCCGCCCCGCTCTCCATCCAATGGTTCAGGCGGCTGATGCTGCTTTTTGCTTCGGCCGTCATTGCCAAATCGCTGTGGAGCATCGCCAACTTCTACGGCCTCACCGGCAACCACATCGTGGACATGCGGCAGGTTACCGGCTCGCTCTCGCACATCCGGTTCAGCCTCATGGCCTGCGTGGCCGTTTTCTCCCTGGCCTACTTCCTTTATTATGAGCGGTCGATGGTCTTGCGCCTGTTTTTTTTTCTCGGGGCAGCCTGGCTCATCGTTTTCCTGTTCATCATCGAATCGCTCACGGGCATCATGATCCTGGCGTTCGTTTCATTTGTGCTCAGCCTGTATTTCATTTTCATTTTGAAGAACAGGAGATTGAAATTCGTGATCCTGCTCGCTCTGGCCGGGCTCTTCGCCTGGGCTGCGTACTTCATTTACGACACTACCCGTAACTTCCGCATTGTTCACTATGAGGATAAGACAAAACTGGAACAGTTCACCAAAAAAGGCCATCCTTATTTTCACGACACGCTGAGCGACAACCGGGAGAACGGTTACCTGGTGTGGATCTATATTTCGGAAGAAGAGCTGAAGGAAGAATGGAGCAAGCGAAGCCGGATGGACTTTGAAGGAACGGACCTGAAAGGGAACGGGCTCAGGTATACCATTATCCGGTTCATGGCCTCGAAAGGCTTGCGCAAAGATGCCGAAGGCATGCAGCGCGTGAGCGATCCGGAGATCCGCATGATGGAGAGCGGTATCCCGAACGTGAATTTTTCGAACATCAGCGGTCCGCGCACACTCGTGTACCGCACCTTCTGGGAGCTGAACCATTACCTGAAGGGAGGCAACCCAACGGGCCATTCCATCACCATGCGCTTCGAGTTCTGGAAAGCTGCCACGGGAGTAATCAAGGACAACTGGCTGTTCGGAGTGGGAACGGGCGACATCGAGCAGGCCTTCTTCCGCCAGTATGAAAAAATGAAAAGCCCGCTCTCGAGAGACTGGTGGCTGCGTTCGCACAACCAGTTCCTGAACTACGGGGTGATGTTCGGAATATTCGGGATGGCCTGGTTCATCTTCTTCATTTTTTATCCCCTGATCCGCGAACGAAAGTGGACGGATTATTTTTACATCACTTTTTTCTTAGTTGCTTTCCTCTCTTTCCTTAACGAAGACACGCTGGAAACGCAGGACGGAGCCACGTTCTTCGCATTCTTCAATTCGATCTTTTTATTTCGGGAAAAGTTACGAGAGTAGCTTGTTCATCACCTGCACTGCGGTGATCTCGCGAATGCAGTGACAGTCGGAACTTTTCCTGCAATCGCTACAAGTGCGATCCACTGAGAGATACGAAGCCTTATCGCCAATCGGCATCCACCGGCCTGGATGGATCGGGCGCATGGGGGAATAAATGCCGATTGCTTTTTTGCCGAGCACAGCAGCCAGGTGAAGCGGGCCCGTGCTGGCCGCAACCAGTCCGTCACATGCTTTGATAAAGGATATGAGCTCCGGAAGTGATAGCTTTCCCGAAAGGTCATGCACACGCGGGTTGGCTGCAACGAGGTCTTTCATACCCTTCCCTTCTTCTGCTGTACCGGTCATGAAAATTTTAAATTTATCCTCAGGAAGGATTTTTACAAGGTCCGAAAAATTCCGGAGCCCCCATTCCCGCGCGCTGCCTTTTGAACGGGGATGAAGAATGAGATTGAAACGGTCGGGGTCGGTAAGCTGACGAAATTCTGCCGGTAGACCCGGCACCTTCGAAAAACCAAAATAACTTTTCAACTGTTCAACAGAAGGGATCTTGGTGACCCCGAGCGGTGACAACAACCTGAAATTAAGCTGGGCTTCGTGCAGATCAGAATTCTTTCTTGTAAAGGATGGCCGTTCGTTACAGGTGAGCCAATGATAAAAACGATGGCTGGTTCCGATCCGGAGCGGAATTCCTGCAGCCTTTGCAAGCCATGCTATTGCCTTGCCCGGGAAAACGTGAACGATGGCACCCGCATTCAGCGATCGTAAGATCTGTTCCTGCTTCGTTCTTTCCTTCATCCGCACTTCATCCCAATCCAGGAAAGCATCCACATGTTCGCAGCATTCCGCAACGGGCTGCGTGTACCTTCTGCCGAGAAAAATTATTTTACATCCGGGAAAATGATCCTTTATTGCTCTGCAAATGGGCAGGGTCAGCACCACATCGCCAATGCTGTCGGTACGGCTGATGATGATCTTATTCATGGCCTCTCTTCCAGAACTCGCGAAGCTTTCTGTATTTAAGGTACGAAGCAAAGGCAGATATCCGGCTGATGGTAAAACCTGCTGCGCCATCGAGGAGCCCGAGCCTGATCAGGTAACCGTGAATGAACTTGACAACCGGGCTGAGATACAAATGAAGAAGCGAAGCCTTTCTTCCACTTGCGAAGTGCGCCTTTGCGGAGATCGTGCTGAAATATTCCACCTGCTTGTAATGGTCTTCGAGCGTATAGTAGCTGTAATGCAGAATGTCTCCTTTCAGGAAACCGGTCACCTTATCTCCTTCGAACATTTCGTATTTATCATGCGGGTTCATCCCGCCCCATTTTCCTTTGCGCGAATCCCAAAGGCGAAGCTTCCGGTCGGGGTACCAGCCGCAATGCCGGATCCATTTGCCGCAGTAATTGGTCAGGCGGTTCATATAGTAGCCGTCATGCTGCCAGCTTTTCTTTACTTCCGCAATGGACCGCTTCAGCTCTTCGGAAAGCGCTTCATCTGCATCGAGCGATAATATATAAGGAAAAGAGGCATAGGTGATGGCCCGGTTCTTCTGCTCGATATGCCCGTCAAACTTGTGCTGGAAGAACTTCGCTCCTTTCGTTTCGCAGATCTCACGCGTAAGGTCGGTGGAGAACGAGTCGAGCACCACAATCTCGTCTGCTATCCCGTTCACCGAATCGAGGCAGCGGCCGATGTTCTTTTCTTCGTTGTAGGCAATGATAACGACCGAGAGGGAGATCATGGGCAAATTTAAGATTATTAATTTCTACCTTTGTTTCGATGAGCGGAACGGAAGATCTGTTGAGAAATTTTCATGCTGGCGACAAAAAAGCGCTTGCGCGGATCATTTCCTTGGTGGAGAATGAAGCGGGAGAATCCGGTGACCTGCTCGCCTCTTTAAAATTCAGGGACGTACCGATCATCGGCATTACCGGCCCGCCCGGAGCCGGCAAGAGTACGCTCATCAATTCGCTCATAAAGCATTTTTCCGCGCAAAAAAAATCGACAGGCATCCTGGCCATCGATCCCACATCGCCCTTTAATTACGGGTCGCTGCTGGGCGACCGCCTGCGCATGGCCGAACATTTTACGGACGAGCGGGTCTTCATCCGTTCCCTTGCCACGCGCGGGTCGCTGGGCGGCCTGTCGGCAAAAACGCTGGAGGTCTGTGACGTGATGCGGGCCTTCGGGTTCGACCGGATCATCATCGAAACGGTGGGCGTGGGGCAGAGCGAAGTGGAGGTGGCAGGACTGGCCGATGTGACCGTGCTGGTGCTGGTGCCCGAAAGCGGTGACGAGGTGCAGACCATGAAATCGGGCATCATGGAGATCGCTGATGTGTTCGTAGTGAACAAAGCCGACCGCGAAGGAGCCGACCTTTTTGCAAAGAACCTGGTCGCCTTGTCTCACGGAAATATCCCCGTTATTCAGGCAGTAGCGTCAGCGGGAAAGGGAACTGAAGAACTGATCGCAGCTATTGAAAAGCATGGCAAAGACAAGTCACCCGATAAAAAAACTTTTTTACTTGCCGAAAAAGCCTACCGGTTTATACAGGAAAAAAGAATGAAAGATATCCGGAAGGCAGATCTTCAGAAAATGATCGGGAAGGAAATGAAGAAGAGAGGTTTTAATTTGTACGCGTTTATTAAGCAGTTCTGATCTCTCCGCCCTCTATTCTCAGTTCTAAATCCAAATACCAGAATTGAGTATGAATAACCGTTGAGCAGCAAATTCAGAACCTTCCCGCTTCCTACTCTTGCCAATAAACCCGCTTCACCCTGCGCGAAATATTCGTCAGCACCTCGTAAGGTATCGTCTCCATTTCTTTCGCGACTTCTGCAATGGGATGCTGCTTGCCGAACACGATCACCTCATCCCCTTCAGCCGCTTCGATGCCTGTGATGTCGAGCATGCACATGTCCATGCATACATTCCCGACAACAGGTGCGGGCTTCCCGTTCACCAGCATTTTCCCTTTGCCGTTGGATAGTTTCCTGCTCAGGCCATCGGCATAACCAATGGGAACTGTGGCAATGAGCATTTCTTTTTTTGCAATACCCTTGCGGCTGTAACCGATGGTTTCGTTGGCCGGTATCTTTTTGACCTGGGAAATAATGGTCTTAAGGGTGCTTACGTTTTGCAGCTGGCCTTGCTCCGCCTCACCGGAGCCGATCCCGTACAACCCGATGCCCAGCCGCACCATGTCGAACTGCGCCTCGGGGAAGCGAACGATCCCTGCCGAGTTCAGGATGTGCCGGAGAACGGGATAGCCGAGCGCAGCAGCGATGGCTTCGCTCATATCCCTGAACTTTTTTATCTGCTCCCGTGTAAAGGCATCGTGCTCGGGCTCATCGCTGGCAGCCAGATGAGAGAACACCGAACGTACCTGAAGATCACTACTCAAGCGGAGCTGCTCGGCCAGCCCGCGGACTTGCTGCGCTTCAAAACCGAGCCGGTGCATCCCGGTGTCGAGCTTGATGTGGATCGGGAATGGTCCTGGTCGCTCTGCTGTTGAGCGCCTGAGCGCTTCGGTGAACAGGTGAAGAATGCGGGGCGCAAATATTTCAGGCTCCAGGTTGTAACGGATCATGGCATCGTAGCTCTGCTCTTCGGGGTTCATTACCATGACCGGAAGCGTGATGCCGGCCTTTCGGAGCTCAATGCCCTCATCGGCATAAGCCACCGCCAGGTAATCCACGCGGTGGAACTGCAGCACGCTGGCGATCTCAAAGCTGCCGCTGCCGTACGAAAACGCCTTCACCATTGCCATGATCTTTGTTTCGGAGCGGAGCTTCGACCGGTAGTAGTTCAGGTTGTGCACGATGGCATTCAGATCGATCTCCAGCACGGTCTCGTGCGCTTTCTGCTGGATGATCAGGCCGATCTCCTCGAACAAAAAAGCGCGCGCGCCTTTCAGCAGTATCGTTTCGTTATGAAAAAGAGAGTTGTTGAACGCAGAAAGAAAATCGGCTGTCGAAGGGTAAAAGCTTTTTTCGATGCGCGAAAAAAGTTTTTCCTGCCTCGATATGGCCTCCCCGATCCCGATGAGCCGGTTCACACCTTTCTTGCTCACCAGCTCGGCCACTTCCTGGTACAGGGCCTGCTCGTTCTTACCGCTCTGCAGGATATCGGACAGTATCAATGTTTTCTTCGGGTGCTGTTGCTGCTGGTTCAGGAAATCGAGCGCAATGCCCAGCGACCCCAGGTCGGAATTATACGTATCGTTGATCACCGAGCAGTTGTTGATCCCTTCCTTCAGCTCAAGCCGCATGGCCACGGGCGCCAGGTTCTGCATGCGGTTTGCGATCGTGCTGCTGCTGTAGCCGAGATAAAGCATGAGCGCCCAGCAATTGATGGCATTCTCGATGCTCGCATCATCCGTGAATGGTATTTTGATCACGGCCAGGTCGTTCCGGTAAACGGCCTGTATCTCGGTGTAGCCTGCAGCCCGGATTATCTTACCGACCTGCAGGTCAGCCCGCGAACGCTTCGACCAGGAGAACAGGGTGACCGTTGAGCCGGCCGAGGGAGAATGCGCGAAATGCCTGACGACCTCCTCGTTCAGCTCCAGGTAGTCGCGGCAGTAGACCAGTGCACCTGCGTGCACGAACAGCTTCAGCTTCTCGCGGATCTTTTGCTTGGCGTTGAGGAAGTTTTCATCGTGTGCCAGCCCGATGTTCGTGAATACGCCTGCGGTGGGCCGGATGATCTCCTCGAGCCGTTCCATCTCGTCCGGCTTGGATATGCCCGCCTCGAAAATGGCAAGTTCGTGTTCGGAAGCCATTTGCCACACCGAAAGCGGGACGCCCACCTGCGAATTGAAGCTTTTGGGCGACCGCACGATGTTCTTATCCTCGCGAAGGAGCTGGTACAGCCACTCCTTCACCACCGTTTTTCCGTTGCTGCCCGTTATGCCGATCACAGGAATGGCAAACTGCTGGCGGTGATGAGCGGTCAGGTGCTGAAGAGCGGCCAGCGGGTCTTTCACCAAAAGAAAGCTGGCTCCCGGGAACCGGGAAACATCCGGCCTGTCGCTGACCACAAAATGCCGCACTCCTTTTTCGAACAGGTCGCTCAGGAACTTATGGCCATCGTGGCGATCGCCTTTGATGGCGAAGAACAGCGAAGCATCGGCCTGTATGATCTTCCGGCTGTCGATGAGCAGGTAGCGCACGGGGGCGTGTGCATCACCGCTGCCCGAGATCTTTCCTTTTATGATGCCGGCTATGTCCGAAACAGTATACATTATTTTTGCAAGGCTTCGGTAAAGCAATCGCGGCAAAGCGCCTCGTAGTGATTGATTTCCCCGAGCACAACAAGATCCTTTTCATCCACAATGCGGTGCGAATGATTGGCAAGGCTTCCGCAGCGGACGCAAATGGCGTGGACCTTTGTTACATACTCCGCAACCGACAGCAATGCAGGCACCGGCCCGAACGGTTTTCCGAGGTAATCCATGTCGAGCCCGGCTACCACCACGCGCACGCCTTTGCGGGCCAAAGTATTGCATACTTCGACCAGCCCCGTGTCGAAGAATTGCGCTTCATCTATTCCAACCACATCCACTTCCTTCACCAGCTCCAAAATATCTTTCGATGACCTTACAGGTGTTGAATGGATCTCGTTGGCATCGTGCGAAACCACTTTTTGCTCGTGGTAACGGTTATCGATGGAAGGTTTGAATATTTCCACGTGCTGCTTTGCCAATCGCGCCCTCTTGAGCCTGCGTATCAGCTCCTCGGTCTTTCCCGAGAACATGCTGCCGCATACCACTTCGATCCATCCCCTGCGCGGGTGTGAGGCCTTCGGATTTTCGAGAAACATTTTTAATGCGTAATTTTACTCAGCAAAACTAACCAAAATTAATTCTCCGGCCGGATGCAGAGCAAAGAGGACCTCGGGAATGAACTATCGGAACTGGCGGAAAAGGTGCGGTCGCTTGCCGCTGACGGATCCGACCTGGATGCGCTGCTTGCCGCGCTTCATGCCTTGCATGAAAAGATCATCCTGCTGAAACATTACGGCCTCCTGCATCCCGGACCCGTGAAGCCCGTTGAAAAGATCTCACCGGACATCTATCCCGATATAATCAATGAAGTCAGGACCGGTGAATCGCTGCTGGATAAGTTCCCGAAGAACGAAGATGGATCGCTCCCGCATCGTTTCCAGCGAAAGAAGATCGATGAGCTGCGTTCCTTTATCGGCCTGAACGAGCGTTTCCGGTTCATTAACGGGTTGTTCGCTGGCAAGCCGAACGAGTTCGCTGCCGCGCTTAACCAGCTGGATATGTTCACATCCTTTCCGGAAGCGGAGAGCTACCTGTCAGGGCTGAAGGACATCTACAAATGGGAGGACGATCATGAGCTGGTAGCCCACTTCAGGGAATTGGTGTACAGGCGTTTCCTCTGAACGTGCCGATATGCGCATTGTAAGATTTCTTCTGTTTCTTTTCCCTGCTGCCTGCTGCCTGCTGCCTGCTGTTTCCAAAGGTCAATCGGAAATCATCCGATTTGCGCGAACCGTAATTGATACGCTTGCCTCCCCCTCTATGCACGGCCGCGGCTATGTGAACAAAGGTGACAGCCTCGCAGCCGATTATCTTAAAAAAGAATTTATCAGGCTCGGACTCCAGCCGGCAGGAAAAAATTTTTACCAGTACTTCGATTTCCCGGTCACTGCATTTCCCGGCCGCATGGAGGTGAAGATCGGTGACCAGCTGCTGGTTGCCGGAAAAGATTATATAGTGAACAACACCCATCCCTTCTTCCCGGATGAGAACCTGAAGGTGAAGTATTCCTTAAAGGGGAATAATGAGAAAGTGCGCTCCTGCGATTATTTCTGGATCATCGATACGCTTGGAAATCCCTCCTGGGAAAAATGCATCAGGGCGAAGGACTGTTTTATTTTTTCGGGCGACATGCAGGAGAAGCTCACGGCCGGTTTTGAAAAGGCAGCCTACGAAGAGGAGCGCTGCAAACGGCTGAACATCCTCACCTTCAGGCGGGGTGCCGTAAAAAACCGGGACGAGAACATTTCCATACGGATCGAGAGCCGCTTCTACCCGCAATACACTTCACAGAATGTGATCGGGATGGTAAGAGGAACGGAGCAGCCGGACTCTTTCCTCGTGTTCACCGCGCATTACGATCATTTGGGACAGATGGGGAGCGATGTTTACTTCCCGGGGGCGAACGACAACGCGAGCGGCTGCGCCATGCTGCTTACGCTCGCGAAGTATTATGCGCAGCATCCCACGAAATATTCCATCGCGTTCATTGCATTTGGCGCGGAGGAAGCAGGATTGATCGGTTCTAAATATTTTTCGGAGAACCCTTTGTTCCCGCTGAAGAGCATCAGGTTCCTGGTCAACATGGACATCATGGGCACGGGAGATGAGGGGATCAAGGTGGTGAATGCCACGGAGCATAAGAAGGAGTTCGATGCATTGGTAAAGATCAATGCGGAGAAAAAACTGGTTCCATCGGTCCAGCCCCGGGGCAAAGCAGCCAACAGCGACCATTATTTTTTTGAAGAGGCGGGAGTAAAGACATTCTTCATCTACACGCTGGGCGGCATCAAAGCCTACCACGACATTTACGACCGCCCGGAAACACTGCCCCTTACAAAATTCGAGGATATTTTTACCTTGCTGACCGAATTCGTTAAAACGATCGACTGAATGGGCAAGCTCTACGTGGTACCCACTCCCATCGGAAACCTGGAAGACATCACGCTCCGGGCCATCCGCACATTAAAAGAGGTCGACCTCATCCTTGCCGAGGACACCCGCACCACCGGCAACCTGCTCCGGCATTTTTCCATAGCCACAAAAATGCTCCCGCACCACCTGCACAACGAGCACAAGACCGTGGAGCCGATCGTGGCGCAGATCAAAGGAGGGAAGACTATTGCGTTGGTGAGCGATGCAGGCACACCGGCAATTTCCGACCCAGGGTTCCTGTTGGTGCGTGCGTGCATCCGCAGCGGCATTGAAGTGGAATGCCTGCCCGGCCCTACGGCTTTCGTCCCCGCCCTTGTCAATTCGGGGTTGCCCTGTGATGCATTCGTGTTCGTTGGATTCCTTCCCCAGAAAAAAGGACGGCAAACCCGGCTGAAGGAGCTGCAGGGCGAGGAACGCACAATGATCTTCTATGAATCTCCCTTCCGGCTGGTGAAAGCACTCGTGGAATTCTCCGCGGTCTTCGGAGGAGACCGCCCGGCCAGCGTTTCACGCGAGCTGACCAAACTTTACGAGGAAACAAGAGGCGGAAGCCTGGCGGAGCTGAAAGAATATTTCGGCTCCAAGCCCGTCAAAGGCGAGATCGTGATCGTGGTGGGCGGAAAGCAGGGTTGAAAACTTCATGGCGTAAGCGTAACGCTCCAATCATTCTCCTCCTTACTTTCGCATGGCATGACACCAACAGTTATCGACAAAACAGGCCTTCCACCGGGAACGATGGTGTATTCAGGAGAAGAGCAGACCGCGCGGGTGCAGTTCACCCTGATGCAGTACGATGAGAAAGAGTTCCAGGAAAAGGATTTCCACGACCCTGAAGAATGCCTGTCGGCCATCGCGCGCGACAAGGTGACCTGGATCAACGTGGACGGCATCCACAACACCGAGCTGATCCAGAGGATCGGTGAAAAGTTCGGCATCCATTCGCTTACGCTCGAAGACATCGTGAACACCGAGCAGCGCCCGAAGTTCGAGGAGTACGAAACCTACCTGGTGAGCATCATGAAGATGATCTCCTACACGGGCGAGATACACTCCGAGCAGCTGTCGGTGGTGCTGTTCGACAACAATACCGTGGTATCCTTCCAGGAAGCGGACGGAGGCGATGCGTTCGATATCATCCGCACGCGGCTTCGCACAGGCAAGGGGCGGGTGCGGAAGATGGGAGCCGATTACCTCGCCTACTGCCTCATCGATGCTGTGGTGGATTATTATTTTCTCGCGCTGGAAAAGATCGGTGACCGCATCGAATCGCTCGAAGAGGAACTGGTGCACAATCCCACCAAGGGCACCATGCAGCTCCTGCACAGCATGAAGCGGGAGATGATCTTTCTCCGCAAGGCGGTATGGCCCATGCGCGAGCTCATCAATAATTTTGAACGGTGCGAGAGCAGGCTGATCAAAAAAACCACCCGCCTCTTCCTCCGCGACCTGTACGATCACACCATCCGCGTGATCGACACCGTGGAAACTTTCCGCGACCTGCTCTCGGGCATGATGGACATTTACCTGTCCAGCGTAAGCAACCGCATGAACGAGGTCATGAAGGTGCTTACGATCATCTCCACCATTTTCATCCCCGTAACCTTTATCGCGGGCGTATACGGCATGAACTTCAAATACATGCCCGAGCTGGAATCGCCTTACGGCTATTGGATCACCTGGGGCGTGATGCTGACCATCATGATCACGCTTATATTTTACTTCAAGCGCAAGAAGTGGCTCTGATGAAGGCATTTTTTTTGGTGAAGCACGGTTCGCCTTCAACTGCGTTCGTGCTGCGCGAGGCGCAGTGTCCGGTTCCGAAAGAGAACGAGGTACTTATAAAGACGGAGGCTTTCGGGCTGAACTTTGCCGATGTGATGGCCCGGCTGGGAAAATACCAGGATGCGCCCCCGCTGCCCTTCGTCCCGGGCTACGAAGTGGTTGGCCGCGTAGAAGCTGTTGGAAAGAACGTAAAATCGCTGAGTGGCGGGCAGCGCGTGGTGGCGTTCACGCGCTTCGGTGGCTATGCCGAATATGCCGCAGCCGATCACCGGGTGGTCCAACCCGTTCCGGAGGACATGGATGCCGCGCGGGCCGCAGCGCTGGCAACACAATATTGCACGGCTTGGTATTGTGCCGAAGAGATGGTGAAGCTGAATGCGGGCGACCGGGTGATGATCCACGCAGCGGCAGGCGGAGTGGGCATCGCGCTGGTGCAGCTGGCAAAACGGAGAGGTTGCATCGTATACGGCACCTGCGGATCGGATGAAAAGGTTTCATTCCTTAAAAAGCTCGGTGCGGATCACGCCATCAATTACAGCCAGTCCGATTTCCCAGGCGAAATAAAAAAGACCTGCGGCCCGAACGGCCTGGATGTGATCTTCGACCCGATCGGGGGAAAGAACTTCAGCAAAGGAAGAAAGCTGCTCGGTGCAGGCGGCCGGATCGTTGGGCTGGGAGTATCGGAGCAGCTCAGCGGTGGACTTTTTCCCACACTCCGGATGGTATTTAATTTCGGGCTGCTTCCCACGGTGCTTTTACTGGTACGATCGCAGGGGATCATCGGGGTGAACATGCTTCGGATTGCCGACTCCCGGCCTGAAGTGCTGCAGCGCTGCATGAAGAATGTGACCGGTCTTGCAGCTTCCGGTGAGCTGGATCCGCATTCCGGGGGCATATTCCCGGCCGAAAAGCTGGCAGAAGCGCATGCTTTACTCGGATCGAGAAGATCGGTCGGGAAGATCGCGGTGAAGTGGTGAGTTGCAGTATGCTTCCTTTTTCCGAAATTCGCATTCTAAATTTTCAAGTCATGAAAGCTTTACTGACCATTTTTTCACTGAGCTTAACGCTTGCGCTGTTCTCGCAGGATACGAACCGGGTCGACAGCAAGACCCATGTGAAAGAAGGAATATGGAAAGAAACGATCAATGGGCAGGATGCGTTCGGCAATTACGAGCACGATAAAAAAGAAGGCTGCTGGACCTTCTTCTATGCCGGGGAAAAAATTCTTTCGGGGATCATCAACTATACGCATGGCCTGAAGAACGGCATCAGCCTTTCGCTCGACCGGTTCGGCCGCATGACAAAGCAGGAGTTCTACACCAACGATACCCTGAACGGTGTTTCCAAGACCTTTTTTGAGAACGGCAAGATCAAGCTGGAAGCCCCGTATAAAATGGGCGCACTTCACGGGGAACGGAAGTCGTTCACCATTGAAGGCAAGCCCACGGAAGAGATCGAATACAAGAACGGGAAAAAGGACGGCAACGCCCATTGGTACTATTCGGACGGTTCGCTGATGACCGCCTACCAGTACGTGAACGGGATACTGGAAGGGCCGCAAAAGAACTTTTACAAAGGCGGCCGGACCCTGCAATCGGAGGTAAATGCGGTGAACAATAATTTTGAAGGCGCTTACAAGGAATATTACGAGAGCGGGAAGCTGAAGATCGAAGGCAAATATGTAAAAGGAAAAAAGGAAAGCATATGGAAGGAATATGCGGAGGACGGGAAAATGATCGGGCAGAAGAAATACAAGAATGACGAGGAGATCAAGTAGACCTTACCCTCCTCTCATTAAACCACGTCACCATCCTTTGTAATCCGTAACTGCTTAGCATGGCGAGCAGCGGGACCAGGGGCACCCGGAAACGAGGATCGGTCAGAGGGGGGATGGTGAACATGCTGAAGACAAGAATAAGTATGCTTAGCGTCAGAAGCAAGATCTTGTACTTTCTCCACCCGGCTCTTATGCCTGCTATGCATCCGAGCCATACAATTCCCATCATAAGGACCTGAAAGATTAAAAGCACTTTCGTGAGTACCCCGGAACCAGCGAGTTTGCGTATGAGCGTACCGGCAGATCCATTACGGGGCGATCCGCACTGGATATCTATATAGCCTTTAACCGGTTTAAAAAGCATCTCTGACATCCCGATCAGGTTGTTTTTTACGAAGAGTCCGGGATGCGCTTGTATGACTTCCATTGCCTTAAATTCCGCAAACGCAGCGAATCGGGCGGGCTCGTTCACCGCATCACCGTCAAATTCCTGAACAACGCGCAGGCGAAAATCCCGCTGTGCACGATCGTAGGATATATGTTCTGTTTCCGCTACAATATTAGCGGCATGAAAGCTTAAGAGAATATCGCTGCCAATAAGCGAAACAAAGAACTGGCCGAACTGAATGCGGTTCCTCAAGGCCCACGGAAACACGACTAAGAGGCAAACCGACACCAGCAGCAGAACTTTTTTAAGCGTTGTCATATTTAATTTGCCTTTGTACAGCGCAACCAGTGCAAATACCCCGAGGGCGGCAAGCCCGACCGGGCGGCATAGCACAGACAACCCGGTGCAGAGGGCTGCAAACACAAGATGCCGGGTGGAATTCTTTTTTAGATAAACAACAAAATGGAAAACGGATATTGCGAAAAGGAACGTGAAGATCGTTTCGGTAAGTATAAGATTTGCGAATACAATGGAAGGAATGTCGATGGCAGCAATGGCTCCTGCCGCCAGTGCAGCCCTTTCGTTTTCAAACACCTCCCGGGCTGTGCGATACGCAAAATAGCAGGTAGCGGTTGATACGATCAACTGAACGAAGACCAGAATGTAATATCCAAGCCCGGTGGCCTGGAAGACCGAGATGAACAACGGGTACAGCGGTGTCCGGTAAACGTCCGCCACCAGCGGAAGCGCCTGGCTTTGACTGAACGTTCCATGTTCCAGCAGATTCTCTGCGATCTTCCAATATCCAAATGAATCATACACCCAAAAGCCATTGGGATTTTTAAAAAAAATGAGCAAGAAGTAAAGCAGACGCAATAAATAAGCGGCTGCAAGAATCAGGGTAAGCGGGCCGGGTCTGAAGGACTTCACATTTCTAAATTAATTAATATTCTCCTCCGGCATCAAAACTGGAAAGCGGGCTCGTGATAAAAATTTTTGCCGTTGCGATCTTTTTTACCTTACCTTTGTGCCATGAAAATGAACAAGGCCTATTTTTTCTTCTACTACTTCGGAATGTTTTCCGGGATAGAGAAGTAATGCCTTAAAGATACGACTCGCAGAAGATCCCGGTGAAAAAAGCACCGGGATTTTTTTTGATTGAACTTAAAAACAAAATAAAATGAGAAAAGTAGCGATCCAGGGCATAGCCGGCTCGTTCCACGATGCCGCAGCCCGCATGTATTTTGGAACCGATATCCATCTGGTGGAATGCCATTCCTTCAAGACCGCGCTGGATGCCATGGCCGCAGGAAAGGCCGATCATTGCATCATGGCCATCGAGAACAGCATTGCCGGCAGCATCCTGACCAATTACGCTTTGCTCAATGAATATCATTTCAAAGTGATCGGGGAAGTTTATTTGAAAGTGGAACTGAATCTCGTTGCATTGCCCGGAACAGAGATCGGTGACCTGAAGATCATCCAGTCGCACCCCGTTGCCATTAAGCAATGTGCGGAGTTCCTGGCCAAATTCCAGCACGTGAACGTATTGGAGCTGTACGACACGGCCGAATGCGCGAAGCAGGTGTCGCGGAAACAGCTGAAGGACACAGCCGCCATTGCCAATGCGGAAGCGGCTGAGCTTTACGGCCTGGAGATCCTGGCACCCAACATCGAAACGGACAAAAAGAACTTCACACGGTTCTTTGTGCTGTCGAACGAAGCGCTTAAAACAGGCGAAAGCAACAAGGCGAGCATATCGTTCCAGGTGGCGCACCGGCCGGGCAGCCTGGCCAAGGTGCTCGGCATCTTCGCTGAAAACTTTTTAAATTTATCGAGGATCCAATCGGTCCCGGTGATCGGCAAGCCGCAGGAGTTCATTATTCACGTGGATCTTGAATGGAGCTGGATCGGGAACTACCGGAGAGCCATGGCTGAGGCCGTTCACCATGTGACCCGGCTTTCGATACTGGGCGAATACAAATGCGGCACCGTACCGGTCAATTAAAACCTTTTGTAATGAAAAAACTGAACTTAACACTTACTCCGCTCAGCGATTGGCTTCCCCCGGTAAACAGACCGATCGTCATCTCGGGTCCGTGCGGAGCAGAGACCGAAGAGCAGGTGCTGAACACGGCCCATGAGATCGCAAAGCTGGGGCGTGTATCCATCTTCCGCTCGGGCATCTGGAAACCGAGAACCCGCCCGGATTCTTTCGAAGGAGTTGGCACGAAAGGACTGAAATGGCTGAAGAAAGTAAAAGAAGAGACCAGCCTGCTCACCACTGTTGAAGTGGCCAACGCACAGCATGCCTACGAAGCGCTCAAGCACGGGGTGGATATCCTGTGGATCGGGGCCCGAACAACAGTCAATCCCTTCTCGGTGCAGGAGATCGCGGATGCGATCGCGGGAGCTGACATCCCGGTTATGGTAAAAAACCCGGTGCATCCAGACCTGCAGCTGTGGATCGGGGCGCTCGAGCGCATAAACAAAGCAGGTATCACGAAACTGATCGCCATTCACCGCGGGTTTCATAATTCTTCGCAGTCGAAATACCGCAATGCCCCGCAGTGGGAGATCCCCATCGAGCTGAAGACATCCTGCCCCGAATTGCCATTGATCTGCGATCCGAGCCACATCTGCGGGCGCACCAACCTTTTGCAGCAGGTCGCCCAGAAGGCGCTCGACCTGGATTTTGCGGGCCTGATGATCGAATCGCACATCTCACCGGCAACCGCGCTCAGCGATGCGAAACAGCAGGTCACCCCTGCCGGGCTGGGTGAGCTGCTGAGCTCGCTCATCATCCGCAACCCGGATTCTTCCAGCACCGATTTTGCCAATCGGCTCGAACAACTAAGGAGCATCATCGATGAGATCGATGAGGAGTTGATCGAGTCGCTGGGCAAGCGAATGGGCATATCTCGGAAGATCGGGGAATACAAGCGCGACAACAACGTAACCATCCTGCAGGTGAAAAGGTGGGAAGACATCATCCGGAAGCACGTGGGCAATTCGGAACAGCTCGGGCTGAGCGGGGATTTTGTGAAAGCCATCTTCACTGCTATTCACAAAGAATCGATCCGCAAACAAACGGAGGTCATGAACCAGCCCGTCAACAAACTGGCCGAATGAAGGGGGGTTAGAATTTTATCCCCATCACCAATACATCATCCACCTGCTCCTGGTCGGCCATCCAGCCCGCCAGGGTGGTGTTCAGCCTGTTCTTTTGCTCGGCCATCTGCAGCTTGTGAATGCCCATGAGCGTTTCCTTCAGCTGCTTCGATGAGAACTTCTTCCCCTTCGGACCTCCGAACTGGTCGGTGTAGCCATCCGTGTAGAAATAAATGATATCATCCTCCTGGTAGGTCATTTTTGTTTCGTTGAACACCTTGCAGCCGGTGATCATCCCCCCGAGCGTATGCTTGCTTCCTTTGAACTCCTGCATTTGCTTGTTCCGCACAAAGATTGCCGGTCGCTTAGCCGATGAGAAAATGAACTCCCTGTTCTTCTTGTCGACCTTGAGAAGGGCCAGGTCCATCCCGTCCTGAACAAAGTGTTCATGTTCTTTTTGCTGCTTCAGCGTCTGGTTGATGAAGTTATCGAGCACCAGGAGGATCTTTGACGGCTCTGTGATCTTATTATCGATCACGATCTGGTTCAGCAGGTTGCTCCCGATCACGGTCATCATCGCGCCCGGAACTCCGTGACCGGTGCAGTCTGCGCAGGCGATAATGTAATTGTCCCGATCGATCTCATGGAACCAGAAAAAGTCTCCGCTTACAATATCGCGCGGTCTATACAAAATAAAGGAAAGCGGGATGTTACGGTAAATCGTCTCTTCCTGGGGAAGCACGGCATGCTGGATACGTTTGGCGTAATTGATGCTTGAAACAATATCCTCGTTCTTCACTTCCAGCTCCTTGCAGCTCGTGGCCAATGTCTTTTTTTGTTCGTTGATTATTTTCTCTGCTGCGGTGCGTGTGCTGAGTATCTGGACCAGGCTGTAGATAATGATCGCAAGAGGAATGAGCGTAGAAAAGGCGTTTTGCGGAACGATCTGTTCCCGGGGGATCTGATAGTTCAAAATTTTACCTCCGGTCATTTCATCGACAGGTCCCAGGATCATCGTTACAACAAAAAATAACGTAAAGACCAAGCCCCATTTCTTCCCGAGGACAAAAAAGATGAAAATGATACCCATTAACGACCAGAAGTTCCCATCCATCCTCGGCTGAAATTTATTCGCGAAGCCGTTCGCTAAATGCATGATGACCTGGAAGAAGATAAAATAGTAACCGGCATATTTCACATTTTTCGTCTTTTTCAGGATCACCAGCATTGCTACCATGGACGGTATAGCAAAAAGCATCAGGTACATCTGCCAGGTAATGTGGTTGGCTATAATATTTCCGGAATACAACAGCCCCATGATCAGCAAGATGGAAAAATAGCTGTAGGCAAGCTCAATGCGAGCCCTTTCAAACACATCATCGGTGCGCGAAAGCGCATCGCCTATGATGTAATTCCTGAATCGCTTAAACGGGTTCATATGAGATTTCAAAGATAGAAAAAGAGCTTGAGCGAACCGAAACCGATCGTGTCAAATTAGTATATTTGAAACTCAAAATTTCAGAATGGCTGCTACAAAAACGGCATTGATAAAGCTGGAAAATTTTGCCCTGGGCAAATTCCTGGCAGGCGAAGGCGAAGGGCAAATACTCTCCAATGCAATAACGGGAGAGGAGATCGCCACTGCTTCGAGCAAAGGACTGGACTTCGGCAAGATGTGCGAATACGCCCGCACCGTTGGCGGGCCGAAGCTCCGGAAAATGACTTTTCATGAAAGAGGCTTGATGCTGAAAGCGCTTGCGCTCCACCTGATGAGCAAGAAAGACATCTTTTACAAAATATCGTGGGCAACAGGGGCAACGAAGACCGACAGCTGGGTGGATATTGAAGGAGGGATCGGGAACCTGTTCGCCTATTCCTCCCTGCGCAGGCAATTCCCGAACGAGACGTTTTGCTTGGAAGGGGATGTGGCACGGCTATCGAAGCAGAACACGTTCATCGGTCATCACATCTGTGTGCCGCGCGAAGGCGTAGCCATCCACATCAACGCCTTCAACTTCCCCGTGTGGGGCATGCTGGAAAAAGTGGCGGTGAACTGGTTCGCGGGCGTTCCTGCTATTGTGAAACCGGCTACCATCACCTCCTTCCTCACCGAAGCGGTTGTGAAGGAGATCATCGCCAGTAAAATTCTTCCCGAAGGCGCACTGCAGCTCATCTGCGGAAGCGCGAATGGGATCCTCGACCACGTGATGAACCAGGACGTGGTGACCTTCACCGGCTCTGCCTCCACAGGAAAAATGCTGAAGTCGCACAAGCGGCTGATCGAAGAATCGGTCCATTTCAACATGGAAGCTGATTCGCTCAATTGCTGCGTGCTGGGCAGCGATGTTACACCCGACAAGCCGGAATTCGACATCTTCATCAAGGAGGTGGTGCGGGAGATCACTACCAAGGCGGGACAAAAGTGTACTGCAGTGCGCAGAATTATTGTTCCTGAAAACCAGGTGGAAGAGGTGCGCGCGGCAATCGGGAAAAGATTGGCCGCCAATATCATTGGCGACCCGAACGTGGAAGGCGTGCGCATGGGCTCGCTGGCGGGAAAAACGCAGCTGAAAGAAGTGAAAGAAAAAGTAGAGTTGCTTTCCAAAACCCAAAAAATAATCATAGGTGACTTTGAAAAGTTCGAAGTGAAGGGCGCGGATAAGAATAAAGGTGCATTCATGCCGCCCGTGATCTTCCTGAATGAAAGTCCGTTCAAGAACACCGATTGTCACAACATCGAAGCGTTCGGACCTGTATCCACTTTAATGCCCTACAAAACAATTGACGATGCCATCGCGCTCGCAAAGATGGGAAAGGGTTCGCTGGTGAGCTCGATCGTTACGGCCGATGATAAAATTGCAAAACAATATGTGCTCGGTGCGGCCAGCATGCACGGGCGGATACTGGTGCTGAACAACGACTGCGCGAAGGAGAGCACGGGCCATGGTTCACCCATGCCCATGCTGGTGCATGGCGGGCCGGGGCGGGCGGGGGGCGGAGAAGAAATGGGCGGCAAGCGCGGTGTGTTTCACTATCTGCAGCGTACGGCCATCCAGGGATCGCCCACCACCCTCACGAACATCACGAACCAATACCAGATCGGTGGCAAATACATCCAGACCGGTGTCCACCCGTTCCGGAAATATTTCGAAGAGCTGCAGGCAGGCGAAACGCTAATCACCGGAACGCATACGGTTTCCGAGGACGATATCATCAACTTTGCCGAGCTGAGCGGAGATAAATTTTATGCGCACCTCGAACCCGACTCTTTAGAGGGAACCATCTTCAAACGCACAGTAGCGCACGGCTATTTTATCCTGTCGCGCGCGGCCGGCCTGTTCGTGGACCCGCCAAAGGGCCCGGTGCTTCTCAACTACGGCATTGACGAATGCCGTTTCACCAAACCCATCTATCCCGGCATGACCATTGGAGTCCGTTTCACTTGCAAGGAAAAGATCGCGAACGACAAACCGCTGAAAGCTGCAAACGGTACGGAAGTAAAAGCGGGAATAGTAAAATGGGTGGTCGACATCTACGATGCCAGCTCGGAAGAGATCCGGAAAAAATACGAAGTGGATCTAACGATGGGTGACACGGTGGGCATTGCGACCATCCTGACCATGGTACAGAAGAAAAATCAGAAATAATTTTACATTTGTCAGCTATGATCCCCGATCACATTTTTGAATTCCTCCAAAAGCAGATCTTCATTCACGTGGGAACGCGTGACAGCAAATTACGCGGGCGCGAGATCATGGCCTGGGCGCTGCGCACCGGTGACGACAAGAAGACCATGACCATCTTTATTCCGCAGGCAACCGCGGAAAAAACGCTGAGCAACCTGAAGGACAACGGGCGGATCGCAGTGACCTGTGTATTCCTTAACGGGAACATCTCCTACCAGTTCAAAGGGCAATACATTTCTCACCGTGATTCCTCCGAAGCAGATCATGCTTTGCTCGATAAACATCATTCAGGCTACAGGCCGTTCCTTGACTCGGTGGGGTTACCTCCCGATTTCATTAAGGGCCTGAAAAATATAGCTTACAAACCCGCTTGGGCCGTCACATTCCGGATCGAAGAAATTTTTAACCATACACCCGGACCCGAAGCCGGAAAAAAAATAGCGTAGCATGATCACAGAAGAAATGAAAGCCTGCATGCAGGGAGCGGTCCCTTCTACCATCATTACCTGCTCCAAGGACGGCATCCCCAATGCAACCGTCATCTCCCAGGTCTATTATGTAGATGAACTGCATATCGCATTGTCGTTCCAATTCTTCAGCAAGACGATAAAGAATGTGAGGGAAAATCCTCTCGCGAGCGTAACGATAACACATCCGAACACCATGGAAAACTGGACGCTCGAGATCGAGTACATCCGTTCGGAAACTTCAGGCCCTGTTTTCGATACGATGGACATGCAGCTTGAAGCCATTGCTTCCATGACCGGCATGGCCGGAATTTTTAAACTGAAGGCTGCAGATATCTACCGGGTGAAATCCGTTCAAAAAAATGTTTGCGTTCCGTTCCGGAAGGCTTAAACCTCACTCATGTCGGAAAGGGATGAACTGAAGGACCGTATCGCGGAAAATCAGAAAGTGATCGATGAGCTGAACCGCAAGACACGCGAAGTAAAGATCATCCAGGAGATATCCGCGGAAATAAATTCTTCCATCGACCTGGGCACGATCCTTTCTTCCATCCTTACCTCGCTCGACCGCACATTCGATTTCAAGCATTCCATGCTCCTGCTCCTTGATGAGCGATCGGCAACGCTGGACGTAACGGCAAGTCACGGTTATCCGGACAAAGGAATTGGCGCCAAAGTAAAGGTCGGAGAGGGGATCATCGGTGTGGTGGCCAAACGCAAAAAGATCATGCGCATGGGGAACATCGGCATGCAAGTGGCGTACACACAAACCGTACGGGAGCAATTTGAAAAGGCCGGGCAAAAGGACCTGTTAATGGAACGAATAAAATTACCCGGGCTGAAGAACGTTCAAAGCCAGGTTGCTATCCCCCTCCTTGCGAAAGAGAAGCTGATCGGTGTGCTGGCCGTGGAGAGCGAAAGGTCCAACGTGTTCGATGAGCGGGACGAGCTGATCATCACCATCTTGGCCAACCAGGCTGCAAGCGCGATCGAAAATGCAAGGCTCTATGAAGCGGAGAAGCTCCGGATCCTGCAGCTCAACGAGGCCAACGAGGCGCTGAAAAAATTGAACGAGCAGCTCGAGGACAAGGTGAAGGAACGAACGGCTGAAGTGCTGAAGCAGAAAGAGCTGGTCGAGATCAAGAACAAGGAAATATCCGACAGCATTGTCTATGCAAAGCGGATACAGAACACCATCCTGCCCGCGTGGAGCTATTGCGATGAGCACCTGCAGGATTATTTTATCTTTTACCTGCCCAAGGACGTGGTGAGCGGGGATTTCTACTGGGTGAACAAGAAAGACACTAAACTCTTCTTTGCAGCGGTCGATTGCACCGGGCACGGGATACCGGGCGCCCTGGTGAGCATGGTGGCCCATGCCAACCTGCAGCGGGCCGTTACTATATTCGCATTACGCGATCCTGCTGCGATCCTCGACTTCCAGAATGACTCGTTGCGGGACGGGTTCAACAAGCACGGGGAAGGGATCCGTGACGGTATGGATATCGCCCTGTGCGCGCTGGACCGGGAGAACATGGAACTCGAATTCGCAGGGGCGAACAATTCGCTGTTCATTATAAACGAAGCGCGGAAAGATTTCCCGGATGGTGCGCTCCGGTTTGAAGACGAGCTGCCGGGGTGCGAGATCGAGGGCGACAGCCAGCCGGTAGGGCTTTTCGAGAACGGCAAGAAGTTCACCAATTCCACCCTAGCCGTGCAGAAGGGTGATGTGCTTTACCTCTTTTCAGACGGCTATGCCGACCAGTTCGGAGGTCCGAAAGGGAAAAAGTTCATGACAAAAAAATTCAAAGAGCTGCTTTGCTCCATTCACAAGCAGCCGATGGCGAAGCAGCAGAAGCTGCTCGAGCAAACATTCAATCACTGGAAAGGGAGCCTGGAACAGGTGGATGATGTGCTGGTGATCGGCATACGGGTATGATATGCGATCGGCTTTAAAAGTGTCTTTCCTTTTATTTCTGCTGGCGCTGGCAGATCGTTCACTGGCCCAGATCAATCTTCGCTTCAAAAAAATTTCGGTAAAGGATGGGCTCTCTCAATCTACCATCACATTTATTTTACAGGACAGCCGGGGATACATCTGGATTTCCACAGCCGATGGGTTAAATCGCTATGACGGCTACTCGTTCACCGTTTTCAGAAACAACCCGGATGATCCAACCAGCATAGCTACAGGCGAAACAGGGTCAATAATTGAAGATGAAAATCACAGGCTGTGGATCACTACGCGTAAAGGCATTTCGGTGTATGACCCGCGCACAGAAAAGTTTACCAACTATGCGCATAACGATGCCGATACAAATTCATTGGTGAAATGTTATAATTATTTTAAAGTCTTTCAGGATGCTTCCGGGAGGTACTGGATCGCAACTGAAAGTGGCCTTGAACTGCTGGATGAAAAAACGGGAAAGTTCCGGCACTTCAGACATGCTCCCGGAAACGCGAATACCATTCCCGATAATAATCTTTACTCCGGTATTGCAACAGATGGGCACAACCGCCTTTGGATAAGCACCGATAGCGGGTTGTGTATCATGAACCTGAAGACCCTTGGAATATCTCCCGTAAAAAATTTCCCGGCCAGGAAGGCAAACAGGATTTTCAAAGATAGTTCGGGACAATTATTGTTCGTGGCTGATTCCCTGTTCTACCGCCTGGATGAAAGCAAGCTTGAATTCCATCCTTTAAAGTGGATGTATAACCCGGCTTTCCCCCTCCGCTTCAAAGCCGATCAGATCATTTCGCTCGTTTACGATAAATACAATAATGTCTACTGGGCAGGTGGATGGATCCATTTTACGCCATTGCAAATAAAAGATTCCGTAATTTTTGTTGCTCCATATACAGAAAGTGTTCCCTGGGCTGGTGGGCATGCGGTTTGCATCGATGCAAGCGGAAACCTTTGGGCGGGCGGAGAAGGAACTGAATTGTACAGGGGGGATTTGTACAACAAATTCCTTCTGTTTACACCCGTGAATCCTAAAAATTTATCTGCCTCTGCCGTATGGCATTTTTCCGAGGATGCAAACAATAACCTCTGGATCGAGGGGCAGGATATCGGTATGCTGAAAAGAAATATCGCAACTGGCGAAACGCAGCGGTATGCGGCTGAACCGGGCAACCCGTATGGCCTGAATGGCATGGGATTAATTTTTTGCGATTCAAAAGGGAACATTTGGGTCGAAGGAGGCCTTACGCTTCATAAACACGATGAAAAAACAGACCGTTTCAAGCAATACAAAGCGGACAAGAAAAATCCGAAAAGCCATCCTCCAAAAAATCTTTCCGGTTTTTACGAGAGAAAAGACGGAACTTTTTGGGCGGGAAGTTTTGGTTGGGGCCTTGGTAAATTTTTTCCGAAAACAGGGGAGTTTGAATTCTATAAAACAAAGCGCATGGTTGTCCGCTGTATCTATGAAGATGATGAAGAAAATGTCTGGATAGGAACTGCGCAAGGTTTTGAAAAATTTGACCAGAAAAGAAATCAATACATCCCTTTGCTGGATAGTTCGCAATATAAATCAGAGATAAGCGCGATCGTTGAAACTGAAAAAAATTTTTTGTGGCTGGGCAGCGCCACTTACGGCCTCCTGAAGTTCGACAAGAAAAGCGGGAAAGTAGCAAAGCAATACAGCGTCAAGCAGGGACTTTGCAACAATAATGTTTACGCCATGATTTACGACAGCCTGGGAAATTTGTGGATAAGCACGAACCTTGGATTGTCGAGGTTTAACATCGCAACCGGATCTTTCCGCAATTTCGATTATTCGGATGGTTTGCAGAACAATGAATTTAACGGACAGGCAGCTTATATGGGAAAGAGCGGCTGGATTTATTTCGGGGGACCGAGCGGTTACAATGCTTTTAGACCGGAAAATATTAAAAACAATCCTTTCCCGCCTAAAGTTCTGATAACCGGGATCAAATTATACAACAAACCGGTTGAAATACTCTCCGGGTCCCCGGCTGATGCAGCAACGATTACCGAGAAAGACGGCAACTATCTTATTCCGATGAGCATTTCATTCATCAAAGAACTTGGGCTGAATTATAACCAGAATTTTTTGTCGTTCGATTTTGCTGCCCTGCATTATTCAGCACCCGAAAAAAATCAATACGCCTACATGCTCGAAGGGCTTGAATCGAAATGGAACGAATCGGGCACGCGCAGGTTTGCTTCCTATTCAAACATTCCACCGGGAGATTATGTTTTCAGGGTTAAGGCATCCAACAGCGATGGAGTGTGGAACGAAACAGGCGCATCCATTCACATCATCATTTATCCCCCTTTCTGGCAAACCTGGTGGTTCAGGACGCTGATGGCGATAGTGGCTGGAACGGTATTGTACATTTTATACAGGTGGAGAACCGCCAGCCTGCGTAAACGAAAAGAAGAACTGGAACAAACGGTAAAGGAGAGAACAGCCGAGGTTATTGAACAAAAAGAAGAAATAGAAAAACAAAAGGAGCTGATTGAAGAGCGGAACAAGGACATGACCGATTCCATCAATTATGCAAAGCGGATCCAGGAAGCCATTCTTCCGCAAAAAGAGTTGAAGTATACGTTGTTCCCGGATGCTTTCGTGCTGTTCCAACCGAAAGATGTGGTAAGCGGAGATTTTTACTGGTTTGCAGAAAAGAACGGGAAACGTTTTATTGCCGCGGTGGATTGCACCGGGCATGGCGTGCCGGGCGCTTTCATGAGCATGATCGGAAATGCATTCCTGAATGAAATTGTAAATGAAAGGGGAATCACCGAACCCGGAAAGATCTTAAGCGAGTTACGTTTCCTCGTTATTAAAGCGCTCAAACAAACCGGGGCGGAAGGAGAAGCCCGCGATGGGATGGATATTTCCCTTTTATGTTTTTCTGACGGCTACGCGGAATGGGCCGGGGCGAACAACCCGTTGTGGCTCATGCAAAGAGGGAAATGCACCGTGTATTTGCCCGACAAGCGCCCGATAGGGTTTTTTCGCGGGCAGGGGCTGCCATTCACAAACAATCGAATTGAAATGCAAAAGGAAGATACGTTTTACATTTTCACCGATGGCTATGCCGACCAATTTGGCGGGGAAAAAGGAAAAAAATTCAAGTATAAGCAACTGCAAGAGCTGCTGATCTCCATTCAGCCCGAGCCCATGCTGAAGCAGGAAGAAATTTTACTGGATACGCTGAATGAGTGGAAAGGAAATTTAGAACAAGTAGACGATGTGCTGGTGATCGGGGTTCGGGTTTAAGGCTTCCCTTTCGCTTCCTTATAATACGCGCACACATCCTTCATCACGCATTCATCATGCTTCGGGTTGGTGGGGCGGCAGATTTCTCTTCCGAGAAATGAAATGGCCATACCGATCTCGCCCCAATCCTTTTGCGGCAGTGTTTCCATGACCTGCTTTTCAATTTTCTTGGGATCCGCTCCTTGGGCAATTCCCAAACGGGGCGCCACGCGCAGCACGTGCAGGTCAACAATCACCCCTTCGGCCGGCTTGCCGGCCTCGCGCATGATCACGTTAGCCGATTTCCTGCCGATGCCCGGTAAAGCCGTCAACCCTTCCATGGTGAGCGGAATATTTTTGTCCTCTTTAACTGTCTTTGCAAGATTCATCAGCCATTTTGTTTTATTACCGAAGTTGCGCACACCTGAAATGTGCCTGAACAGCATCTGCTCATCGGCTCTCGCCAGAGAAGGAATATCCGGAAATGCTCCAAACAATGGAGGTGCAACCTGGTTGATGTGCCGGTCGGAATCCTGTGCCGAAAGAATCACCATCACCACGAGCTGGTAAAGGTTCTTGTACTCGAGCGGGTGCTTTTTACCTTTGTACTTCTTAATGAGTGGTTGGACCGCTTCGTGCCAGTTGATAGTTTTTGCCATAGATTACTTTTGCGCGTTGTCAGTCTGAGCATTCAAATGGCCGGTGGCCATTTGGAAGGTTTGAACGATGTTTGTGGAGTCGAAGACTGAAGGCTGCCTTACACTCACCCTTCGACTCCGCTCAGGGTGACCCGCCCGCTAAACTAAACCATTTAAAGATAATTACATATTTTCGTCAGGTAAAAATTAAAATCGATGTGGTTAAAAGGTGCACCGCCTGAAAAAGATTACTATGTTGTGATCTTCTCTTCCACGAAGGAAGAGGACCTTACCGGCTATTACGAAATGGACAACAAGCTGATGGAGCTGGCACAGGAGCAGCCGGGATTTTTGGGGTGGGAAAGTGCTTCGGGCGGGAATAAGACCGTTTTCATTTCCTATTGGGAAGACCTCGCGGCCATCGACAACTGGAGAAAGCACAGCACGCATCTTATGGCCAAAGCGCAGGTGGGCAAATGGTACAAGCGGTACCTGAGCCAGGTCTGTAAAGTGGAGTACAGCAAACTCTTCGAGAAATAAGATGGAAAGAAAGATCTACAACCCGGTCCAGAAAGATTACGTGACCTTCCTGAAAACACATGCCGACACCAACGGGGAATGCACGCTGGTGGAAGTGGAGCTGGCCGATGGCGGTGGCGTGGGCCTGCATTATCACAAAACGTATTCGGAAAAGTTCGATTGCCTGGAAGGCGAGGTGCAGGTGAGGCTGGGAAAAGCAATTCATACCCTGAAGCCAGGGCAGACAGCAACCGCCACGCCACTTGTCCACCATCTGTTCAGGAACCGCTCGGGCAAGGTCACGAAGTTCCGCGTGGAGCTGCGCCCGGCCTCCAAAGGGTTCGAGCAATCGCTGCAGATCGGCTACGGCCTTGCGCTGGATGGTGAAACGGATAAGAAAGGATTTCCCAGGAACAAACTCGCATTGGCATGGCTGTTCGAGATCTCGGAGAGCAACCTGCCTGGATGGATGAGCGTGTTCGAATTCATCTTAAGGAAGCAGGCAAAAAAAGCGAAAGCACAGGGGCTGGATAAAAAGCTGTTGGAGAAATACGTAAAGTTTTAACCGGCCATCTGCAGGCGGGCCCGCTTGCGGTCGTTCTCGTCCAGGAGGATCTTCCGCATACGTATCGACTTCGGGGTCACTTCAACGTACTCATCGCCCTGGATGTATTCGAGCGCTTCTTCCAGTGAAAATTTTATGGGCGGGGTGAGGTTCACCTTCTCATCGGTGCCCGAGGCGCGCACGTTGGACAACTTCTTGGTCTTGGTGAGGTTCACCACCAGGTCACCCGGCCGGGTGTTCTCCCCTATCACCTGCCCGGCATAGATCTCCTCGTTGGGACCAATGAAGAACTTGCCACGGTCCTGCAAGTTGTTCAGGCTGTATGGAACGGAAATACCGGTTTCCATAACAATGAGCGAGCCGTTGCGCCTGCCGGGTATATCACCTTTCCACGGCTGGAATTCGAGAAAGCGGTGCGTCATCATCGCTTCGCCCGAAGTGGCGGTGAGTAAATTGTTTCTCATGCCAATGATGCCGCGCGAGGGAATGGTAAACTTCAGGATCATTCTATCACCCTTCGGTTCCATGCTGGTCATCTCGCCTTTGCGCTGCGTCACCATGTCGATGGCAATGCCGGCCATTTCCGAAGGCAGGTCAATGAGCAGGCTTTCCACCGGCTCATGCTTCATGCCGTTTATTTCCTTGATGATCACCTGCGGCTGACCCACCTGCAGCTCATATCCTTCCCTCCGCATCGTTTCAATTAAAACAGATAAGTGAAGAACTCCCCTGCCGTAAACAATATGCGAATCGGGGGAGCCCGTTTCTTCCAAGCGCAGGGCTAGGTTCTTTTCCAGTTCCTTCTCCAGGCGCTCCTTGACGTGGCGCGAGGTAACAAAGCGGCCTTCCTTGCCAAAGAAGGGTGAATCGTTGATCGTGAACAGCATGCTCATGGTAGGCTCATCAATCGCAATGGTCTTCAGCGGTTCCGGGTTCTCGAAGTCGGCAATGGTATCGCCTATCTCGAATCCCTCCACGCCCACGATTGCGCAAATATCTCCGGCCGGCACTTCTTCAACCTTTCTTTTTCCCAGCCCCTCGAACACATACAGCTCCTTGATCCTGCTTTTCACTATGGACTTGTCGCGCTTCACCAGCGAGATCTGCTGGTTGGCCTTCAGCTTGCCGCGGTGCACCCTGCCGATGGCGATCCGGCCGATGTAGTTCGAATAATCGAGCGAGGTGATGAGCATTTGGGGCGTACCTTTTTTCGTTTGTGGAGCGGGCACGAACTCGATAATAGCATCCATCAGGGCGGAAATATCCTTTGCGGGCTTTTGCCAGTCGGTGCTCATCCACCCTTGTTTAGCGGAGCCATAAATGACCGGGAAGTTGAGTTGCTCTTCGCTGGCATCGAGGGTGAACATGAGGTCGAACACCGCCTCGTGTGCCTCATCGGGTGTGCAGTTGGGCTTGTCTACCTTATTAATAACGACCACCGGCTTCAGGCCCATCTCCAGCGCTTTCTGCAGTACAAAACGTGTTTGCGGCATGGGACCTTCAAACGCATCCACCAGCAGCAGGGCACCGTCTGCCATGTTCAGCACACGCTCCACCTCCCCGCCAAAATCGCTGTGGCCGGGCGTGTCGATGATATTTATTTTATACTCCTTGTAATTGACCGATACGTTCTTGGCCAGGATGGTGATACCCCGCTCGCGTTCCAAGTCGTTGCTGTCCATGATCAGCTCGCCCGGGTTCTCGTGCTCCTTGAACAGCTTGCCGGCATGCAGCATCTTGTCCACGAGCGTTGTTTTGCCATGGTCAACGTGCGCAATGATGGCTATATTTCTGATCTTCTGCATTTTTTAAAAAAGAGCGCAAAGATACGCGGATTTATTCAGCAAAAGTTATAGTCGCAGCACTTTTTTACTTTTGCTGCATGGAAACAGGAAAAGTAAGTTCAAAGACCGAGAACGGCATCGCGACCGTTACATTCTTTCACCCCCAGAGCAATTCCCTTCCGGGAGAAGTATTGAGAAAGCTGGCGGACGAAATAGCGGCTGCCGGGAAGAATGCGGATGCAAGGGTGATCGTTCTTCAAAGCGAAGGCGACAAGGCCTTTTGCGCGGGGGCATCGTTCGATGAGCTGGTTGCCATAAAGAATATTGAGGAAGGGAAAAAGTTCTTCTCCGGCTTTGCCGGTGTGATCAACGCCATGCGCAAGGCCCCGAAGTTCATCATAGCGCGGGTGCAGGGCAAGGCCGTGGGCGGTGGCGTGGGCCTGGCCAGCGCGGCCGACTATACGCTGGCGGTAGACTCGGCATCCGTAAAGCTCAGCGAGCTGGCGGTGGGCATCGGGCCGTTCGTGGTGGGTCCGGCCGTGGAACGGAAGATCGGCACATCGGCCTTCTGCCAGATGACGATCAACGCCACCGAATGGCAGAGCGCGCAATGGGCGCTGGAAAAAGGATTGTATGCGGAAATTTTTCCGAATGGAACTGACCTGGATAATGCCGTAAAGGCCCTCGCTCAAAAATTAGCCGCTTCGAACCCCGAAGCGATGGCCGAGCTGAAAAAAGTGTTCTGGCGCGGGACGGAGAACTGGGATGCACTACTGGTGGAACGGGCGGAGGTGAGCGGGAAACTTGTGCTTTCAGACTTTACGCGAAAAGCGATCGAGAAATTTAAAACCGGATCCCGGTAAGAAACAAAAGGCCGAATTTCTCCGGCCTTTTTTCTAGTTGTTCACGGGTAGTAGCGAATAATTCTTCCCATACTCCAGCATCTGCTGGGTGAAATCCATCGGGTACTCGATCTTCACATCCGTGATCTTACCATCTTTCATAACGGGAACGAGCTTCGGATTGATCATGCCCTGGTAAGGAGCGATGTTGAGCTTGCTCCAGCGATCGAGCATTTCTTTATGAAGCTCGGGGTCGACTTTCACCCCGTAGTTCTCAACGAGCTCCTGGGCCGATTTGAAATCTCCTTCTGATTTGATCCGTTGTATCTCGCGGAGCAGATCGCCAAAAAGTTTTCTCAGCTTCTGGTAATCGTTCACCACGAAAAAGGTTTTGCCGGCATCGGCTTTCTTCTCCACCACCTTGTCCTTCATTCCTTTCTCAAACACCCATTTGGCAATGAGCTGGCGGTTACGCATGTGGTCCTCCTCGATCTGGTCGCCCAGCTTTAATCTTTTTAGCTGCAGCATCATGCCGTTCATGATGTACTCATCGTATGCCGCCTTTCCGTAATCGAGCGAAGGCATCACGCCAATGTCCACCAGCTTCTGGTCCATGAGGTAATACAATGCTACGAGATCCGCGCGTGCTTCTTCGAGCGTGGATGCATAGTTCTTCAGCGTTTTGTGCGGCTCGGCCACGCCATCGTTCAGCTTGCCGGATGCATGCCCGATCACCTCGTGCATGTCGGTATGCAGCATGTCGGCATAGGGTGCAAATTCCTTCACCCGCTTCCTTATTTCGTCATTGTAATAAAATTCATCCGCCACTTTGGGATTGCCCGAGTGGTTGTATGCATAAACAATGTTCCCGAGGTTGACCGATTTGCTTCCGTACTGCTGGCGGATCCAGTTGGCGTTCGGCAGGTTGATCCCGATGGGAGTCGAAGGGGATGCGTCCCCGCTTTCCACAACCACGGTGATCACCTTCCCTGAAATGCCTTTCACATCTTTCTTTTTATGCCCGGGCATAATGGGGGAATTATCTTCGAACCATTGTGCGTTGGCTCCTATAGTTGCGATGCGCTTGGATGCTTCCATATCCTTGATGGAAACCACGCTCTCGAAGCTGCCTTTGTAGCCGAGCGGGTCGCCATACACCTCGATGTAACCGCTGGTGACATCGATGCGCGAGCCCGTATCCTTCACCCAGGCGATGTTGTATTCATCGAACGTTTTTAAATCACCGGTCTCATAATACTTAACCAGCAGATCGAGCGCGGCCTTTTGCTTGTCGTTCTCCGCCACCCCGCTGGCCTTCTTCAGCCAGTAAACTATTTTTTCGAGCGCTGCACCGTACATCCCGCCTACCTTCCACACTTTTTCCGTTAATTTTCCATTCTCTTTCACCACTTTCGAGTTGAGTCCGTATGACGGAGGCGTGGTGTCTTTCTTGTTCGACATATTCTTGTAAAAATCCTCCACTTCCTTTTGCGTAACCCCATCGTAGAACCCGCAGGCCGAGGTCTGGATCACATCCGCACCTTTATCCTTGTTCACTTTCTTGGGAGCGATGTTCGGGTCGAAGATGATGCCGGTGACCCGCTGGTCAAACGCGTCTGGACTTTCCCCGCTGTTCAGCGGAAGCGTCTTGGGATCGGCTTTTTTCAAAAGCGAGGTGAAATAATCCTTCGAACAATCGGGCAGTATCTTCTGGCTGCCGTAATGGTGGTGGATGCCGTTGGAGAACCACACCCGCTTGGCATATACCATGAACTTCTTCCAATCGGACGAGGTGTCGTTCATGTCGTGCGAATTCACGATCGTCTCCAGTGTATGGCGCACACCCAGGTTGTACTTGCAGTTCTGGTCCCAGATGATATCGCGCCCGCACAATGCAGCCTCATAGAGATAGTAAAGCATCTCCTTTTGTTTTGGAGCAAGCTCGTTAAAGCCCGACACGCGGTAGCGAAGCACTTTCAGGTCGGCAAACTGCTCGGTGAGGTATTTGAAGTTGGAATCATTCTCTGCAGCAGCAGAATCCTTTGTGGCCTGGCCTTCTTTTCCGGATCCCGATCCACCGCAGGAGAACATGGAGATGCCAACTGCGAATGCAAGTAAAATTTTTATGCTTTTCATACTGTTTTTTTAAAGTCGGCCCGGCCGAACGAACATTCGGACAGATGGCATCCGGAACGGGCGGGCAAAAATAACAGTTTATTTAAAAGTCGAGCACAAAATAGCTGAGCAGCCGGTTTGGCCCGATAAATATTGCTTTTTACTGCACGAAATGAATCGAAATGAATTATATTTGTCCTAAATGCTTACGGATACGAAGGACAAGGACCTGAAAGAGAATGTTCCCGTAATTACCCTGCTCCGCGCATGGCAGCTCATGTGCACGGCCAGGGAAATGAGCGATTTGTACGAGGCCAATGCCTCGGTAACCAGCAAATACGTGCATGCCTGCTCGCGCGGGCACGAAGCGGTGCAGATCGCCCTCGGCCTGCAGCTCAAGCCGCAGGACTGGCTTTCCTTATATTACAGGGACGATTCCGTTCTTCTTTCCATCGGCATGAAGCCCTACGAGCTCATGCTCCAGCTCCTCGGCAAAAGGGACGATCCCTTTTCAGGCGGCAGGACGTATTACTGCCATCCCAGTCTCAAGCGCGACAACATGCCGAAGATCCCGCACCAGAGCTCGGCAACCGGCATGCAGACCATTCCCACAACGGGCATCGCCATGGGGATCCAGTACCGCGAAAAGCTGGACCTCCCGCTCACCCCCTCCAAAGGAGGAGGAGACGTGCACGCTCCACCGGTTGTCATCTGCTCGCTTGGCGATGCGGCCGTTACAGAAGGAGAAATTTCAGAAGCCTGGCAGATGGCCGTGCTGAAAAAGCTGCCCATACTTTATTTCGTCCAGGACAACGGATGGGACATTTCGGCCAACGCAAAGGAAACGCGGGCCATGAACGCGGTTGAATACGCCAAAGGCTTCAAGGGATTGGAAACACGAAGCGTGGACGGGGCAGATTTTTTCAAATCGTACGATACGATCAAGGAAGTGCTTGATATCATCCGCAAAGAACGCAGGCCCATGCTTATTCACGCCACGGTGCCGCTGCTCGGCCACCACACCTCGGGCGTGCGCAGGGAATGGTACCGCGATGACCTGGAAGAGCACCAGAAGCGCGACCCGTTGCCGAAGCTCCGCCTGCAGCTGATGGCGCTGGGCTTCGAAGAAAAGGAACTGAGCTCGATCGCAGAGAAAGCAAAGAAGCAGGTGAAGGAGGATTACGAAAATGCGCTGAAGGCCGAAGACCCGCACCCCGAAGACCTGTTCCTGCACGACTTCGCCCCTACTCCAATAACCGAGGAGAAAGGCGAACGCGAACCGAAGGGCAAAGAAAAAACTGTGATGGTTGATTCTGCCCTGTTCGCGATACGGGAGCTGATGGCAAAGCATAAAGAATGCCTGCTCTACGGCCAGGACGTGGGCGGGCGGCTGGGCGGAGTGTTCCGCGAGGCGGCCACGCTGGCCCAGCAGTTCGGAGATGAGCGGGTGTTCAATACACCCATACAGGAAGCATTCATCGTGGGAAGCACCGTGGGCATGAGCGCGGTGGGACTCAAGCCCATCGTGGAAGTGCAGTTTGCCGATTACATCTGGCCCGGGCTTAATCAATTGTTCACCGAAGTGGCGCGCTCCTGTTATCTTACCATGGGAAAATATCCCGTGAGCATGATCCTGCGCGTGCCCATTGGCGCATACGGGAGCGGTGGACCATACCATTCCTCGAGCGTGGAAAGCGTGGTGACCAACATCCGTGGGCTCAAAGTGGCCTACCCAAGTACGGGTGCTGACCTGAAAGGGCTCATGAAAGCCGCTTATTATGATCCCAACCCAGTTGTGATATTCGAACATAAAGGTTTATACTGGAGCAAGATCAAGGGCACCGAAGATGCGAAGACCATTGAGCCGGATGAGGACTACATCATACCTTTCGGCAAAGCGAGAATTGTGCAAGAAGTAAACCCCCTCCCCAACCCTCCTCCATTGGGGGAGGGAGTGTCTACGCTCACGGTGATCACGTATGGCATGGGAGTGTACTGGGCGAAGAATGCGGCAAAAAATTTCCCGGGAAGAATAGAGATCGTTGACCTGCGGACGCTGGTGCCGCTGGACGAAAAAACGGTTTTTGATTCGGTGAAGAAACATTCCCGGTGCCTGGTGATCACCGAAGAGCCCGTTCCCAATTCCTTCGCGCAAGCCCTTGCCGGGAATATTTCACAGAACTGTTTTGAGCACCTTGACGCCCCGGTAAGGGTGATCGGATCAGAGAACCTCCCGGCTATCCCGCTTAATTCCACGCTGGAAGCCACTATGCTTCCCAATGCAGACAAAGCAGCGAAGGCGATGGAAGAGCTGCTGAATTATTGATGGTTCTGCATGAAGAATTTTTATTCCGCTCTTCTTTTTCTTCTTTTCCCCGGTTTTACTTTTTCTGCTGATACGATTTTCGTTAACACTTCTTCCCTGACAATTGATCTGTTGCCCGGGAAAAACCTGGAATACGTAATTGACAAGGAAGGGAAGCTGTCATTTGAAGAATTGTTGAAAAAAAACTTCAGCAGCGATACTTCGGGAAAAGCATTCACATCGGCTGCCGTGGCCAGCGTGATCTGGATAAAGTTCACCCTAACGAATACGCAGACTATTCCCGTTCAGTATCTTGCCTGGTGGAATCCCCTGGGTAATTTTTATATCCCCGCTGAAAACGGGACCTTCATTGTGAAAAAAACCGGTCGCTTTCTCCCTTTTCGCTTCCGCGATGTGAAAGTAACCGAGCCGCTCGTCCCGCTATTTCTCAAAGCAGGCGAAACGAAAAGTTTTTATGCGAAGATCACCCAGGGACAATACTGGTTGGGAGATTTATCCGACATGGGGGCGACCCTTTTCGAGAGCAAATCCTACCTGGGTGACATGACTGACAAAAACTGGGAGTTTGGTATTTACTTCGGGATCTTATTTTTCATCGCGCTCTACAACCTGATCTTCTTTTTCACGCTGCGCGACAGGTCTTACCTCTATTATGTTCTCGCCATTTTCAGCCTTGCCCTCTTATGGGCAAACAACAACAATTACACGTTCCGGTACCTTTTTCCTGAATCGGGAAACGCAAGGGCATATACCGGCATCATTGGTACGAATTTTATTTTCCTGACATCGCTTTTTTACATTGCTTTCACTTCGCATTACCTGCGCACAAAAGAAATCCTTCCGCGCTGGCACAAGATCCTTAAAGGGATGATGGGTTTCGTGATCGCTATTATCTTTCTTGAAATTGTTTTGAGATTAATTGGAAGCGGTGGAGTTCCTTTCAGTGTAGATCGTTCAGTTGCTATCGTTTACCTTTTCACAAGCGTAGTTGTTGCGTTTGTTGCTTACCGGAAAAAATACATGCCGGCAAAACTTTTTCTCTGGGGAAACGGCATTCTTTTTATCAGCATATTTCTCGCTATTTTTAATAAACTCATTCCCTTTCATCTTGTGTTCGGACACATTTCTATTTTCCAGGCTGGAACCATAGCCCAGGTAATGCTTTTTTCGCTCGGTCTGGCCAAACGGATCAACGTGATCCGCGATGAGCACGAGAAGGCCCAGGAGCAGGTGATTCGCCAGCTAAAAGAGAACGAAGAACTGAAAGATAAGGTGAACCGCGAGCTGGAGGAAAAGGTACGCGAGCGTACGGCCGAGATCGCCCTCCAGAAAAAGCTGGTGGAAGAGAAGAACAAGGACATCATCGACAGCATCCAGTATGCCAAACGGATCCAGCAGGCCATTCTGCCCAAGCTCCGGTACATCGACCGGTCGCTGAAACGCCTGATCGGAAAATAAAACATCTTCGCCCTCCTTTCTTTCGTATGTTGCAGCATGAGACCGATCCTATTTTTTTTCTTCTGCATTTCTTTCCTTGTTTCGACCGCCTCCAACGATACCCTGCAGCCGGCAAAGAGCATCCGCTTCCAGTACGAGAATGATTTTTTTGCCGATGCGGATTACTACTACACGCAGGGTATCCGCCTGCAGCTCGGCTTCCCGTTCATCGGCCGCTCGCCAGTTTCAAGGCTTTTGGTCCCGCTGAAAAACGCATCCGCAAACAGCTATTCATTTTCGTTCGTGCACGAATGCTTCACCCCTACCAGCATCAGGCGCGATACGGTGCTTACGGGCGATCACCCGTTCGCGGCTTTCCTCTATGCCACGCATTCGCTGCGCTCGGCAGATAAAGAGAACCGTCAAACGCTTTTTTCAGAGTTCTCGGTCGGGGTAATGGGACCGTGCGCTGAATGCAAGGAGATGCAAGAGGGGATCCACCGTGCATTGCACAACATTCAGCCATTGGGCTGGCAGTTCCAGGTGAGCAACGACCTGGTGCTCAACTATGGGATCCGGTACAGCCGTACGCTGTTCGCACGGGATCACCTGGCGGTTGATGGCGCAGCATTGGCGAACGCAGGAACCCTGTACGACAATCTCGGAACAGAGCTGGGCCTCCGGCTGGGCCGGCTCAAAGAACGGGACCGGAAATTCAGCTGTTACATTTCCTGCGGAAGCGGTGCACGCTTTATCGGCTACAATGCTTCTCTCCAGGGCGGACTTTTTTCAAAAAGCATTTATACTCTACCGCCCGAAAAAATAGAACGGCTTGTGCTGAACGCCTACGGAGGAGTGATCTTCTCGATCCGGAGATTCTCTGTCGAGTATTCCATGTTCACGCTCTCGCGTGAATTCACGACCGGTTTGCCGCACAGCTGGGGAAGGTGTGCGTTTGAATTAACGTTCTGATGAACCGGATTTTTTTCCGAAGATCGAAAAAACATTTTTCCTCTTCTTCAAAAACAAAAGCCCTGACACAAGTATCAGGGCCTTGGCGGGGTTGCCCGAGCTGGATTATTTCATGATCCGGCTGCTCACGAGGGGCCTAACAAACCCGCGATCCTGCTGCTTCGCAGCTGTCTTTTTTGCTTTTCTCCTCTGTTCAAACTTCGTTCGACAGTTCCGAAAAGCAAAAACCTTTCCCCGAAGTGGGGAAAGGATCGCTTGTTGTTGCCCGAGCTGGATTCGAACCAACACAGTCAGAACCAAAATCTGAAGTCCTGCCATTAGACGATCGGGCAATCGTAAAAGGGACGCAAAAGTACACAAAATGTTAAAATATGTAAATACCCTGTACCCATCGGATTTATTTTCTAATTTCGCTCGTTCCCAATAAAATTCAAATGGCCAACTACAGGAAACTCAATCTCATATTCGGCTGGCTGGCGTTCGCAGTGGCTGCTTTCACCTACCTCTCCACCATCGAACCCACCGCCAGCTTCTGGGATTGCGGGGAATACATCGCCTGCTCTCATAAGCTCGAAGTGGGTCACCCCCCGGGCGCCCCCCTCTTCATCCTGCTCGGCCGCCTGTTCATCATATTCGGAGGAGACAACCCCGCCACGGCAGCCAAATGTGTGAACATCATGAGCGCGCTGGCCAGCGCATTCACCATCCTGTTCCTGTTCTGGAGCATTACGGCACTTGCTAAAAAGATCGCCACGCTGAATGGCGCGGAGCTCACCGCTGGGAAGATCTATGCCATCATGGGAAGCGGGCTGGTGGGAGCGCTTGCCTACACTTTCTCCGATTCGTTCTGGTTCTCAGCCGTTGAAGGCGAGGTATACGCCACCTCCTCCATGTTCACCGCCATAGTGTTCTGGGCCATCCTGCGCTGGGAAGCCGATGAGGACGAAGCGCACCGCGACCGCTGGCTGATCCTGATCTTTTACCTGCTCGGCCTGTCCATCGGGGTGCACCTGCTCGGGCTGCTCGTGCTGCCTTCCATCGTGTTCATCTACTATTTCAAGAACTACCAGCCCACGCGCAACGGCATTATCATCGCGCTCCTGATCTCGCTGGTTGTGCTCGGAGGAATTCTCAACGGCATCATCCCCGGCATTGTGAACGTGGCCGCCAGCTACGAGATCTTCTTCATCAACAAGCTGGGCCTGCCGTTCAACATGGGAACGATCATCTATTTCCTGCTCCTCCTCGGCTTCATCATCACGGGCATCCGCTACACCAACAATTCATCGGACACCAACTTCAACATTTTCCTCGTGCTCGGCAGTATTTTTTTTCTGTTCGCGCTCATCTCGGGACTGACACTCGGGAATGCGGGCGATACAGTGGCCCGCCTCTTGCTGGCCATCATCTCCCTGGGCGGGATCGTGTATCTTAAAAAGCGGCAGGACATCCTCAAAAAGATCCTGTTGTGCTTCTCGGTGCTCCTGATCGGCTATTCGTCCTTCTTCATCCTCATCATCCGCTCGCAGGCCAATCCGCCCATGGATGAGAACAACCCCGAGAACGCAGTGAACCTGCTTTCGTATCTCAAGCGCGAGCAGTATGGCGACTGGCCACTTTTCTTCGGACAGTATTATAATTCCCCGCTCGATAACGAGAAACCTTACGCGGACGCGAATCCCATTTACGGCCGGGACGACAAATCGAAAAAATATATCATCCTGGATGAGCGCAAGGCCGAGATCCCGAACTACGACAAGGAGTTCTGCACGGTGTTCCCGCGCATGTACAGCCAGCAGGACAACCACTCGCGCGGCTATAAATCCTGGGCCGAAGTAACGGGGACCAAGATCCCGCATTATAACCGCTTCAGGGATAAAGAGGAGACGATCGAAAAGCCCACGTGGTGGGAGAACTTCAAGTTCTTCTGGAAATACCAGATGGGACACATGTACTTCCGGTACTTCATGTGGAACTTTGCGGGGAGGCAGAACGACATACAGGGCAACGGGGTGGAATGGAGCAGCAAGATCGAAGGAAACTGGATCTCGGGGATCCCGTTCATTGACGGAAGTCTTCCGCGGAGCGGTGCAGGCGTGCTGGGCAGCCAGGACAAGCTGCCCGAGAGCGTAACCAAGAACAAAGGCAACAATAAGCTCTACTGCCTGCCACTGCTGCTGGGGCTGCTCGGGCTCTATTACCATTGGCAGAAGCAGAAGAAGGACACGTGGGTGGTGCTGCTGCTGTTCCTCTGCACGGGCATTGCCATCGGGATCTACCTCAACATGCCTCCTTTCCAGCCGCGCGAAAGGGATTATGCATTCGTGGGCTCTTTCTACGCGTTCGCGATCTGGATCGGGCTGGGCGTAATGGCCCTGTACGATTACCTGAAGATGAAAAATGTGGTGCAAGCCGTAGGCGCCACCGCCCTCTGCACTTTGGCCGTCCCGGTGCTCATGGCCGGCCAGGAATGGAACGACCACAACCGGGCCAGGCGCTACACGTGCGTGGACTTCGCGCGCAACTATCTGGAATCCTGCGCACCCAACGCCATCCTGTTCACCAATGGCGATAACGACACATTCCCCCTCTGGTACGCGCAGGAGGTGGAAGGCATCCGCACCGATGTGCGGGTGATCAACCTTTCGCTGGCCAACACCGACTGGTACATCGAGCAGATGCGCAGGCAGGCCTATGATTCGGAGCCGGTGAAGTTCAACCTCGACCAGAGCAAGTACGTGGCGGGCAACCACGATTTCGTGCCCATCCTGCCCAACCCCAAGCTGAAGGACAAGCACATCGACCTGAAAGAGCTGATGAGCTTCGTGGGGCGCGAGGACCAGGATGCACTGACGGAATGGGGAGCCAACCAGTTCGTGAACTTTTTACCGACCAAGAACATCCGGATCGGTGTTGATACCGCGAAGGTCCTGAAGAACGGAACCGTGTCGCGCACCGATGTGGAGATGCCGGGCAAGATCATGGATGCCAAGGATTCGATGGAAATTGCCATGGGTAAGAAGAAGCTGAAGCCCCAGCTCGCTACGGAGATCGATTTCTCGCTCAAGGGCACCTACATCATCAAGAACACGCTGATGGTGCTGGACCTGATCTCGGCCAACGAGTGGGACCGCCCGATCTACTTTGCCGTGACGGCCGGGCCGGAGAACTATTACAACATGCAGAGCTATTTCCAGCTCGAAGGGCTTGCCTACCGCCTGGTGCCGGTAAAGAATCCCAACGGCCAGCCGCGCGTGAACACCGAGGTGATGTACAACAATATCATGAAGAAGTTCAAGTGGGGCAACCTGGATAAAGAGGAGCTGTACATGGACGAGAACAACATGCGGATGGCATTGACCATGCGCATGCAGATGATCACACTGGCGGACGCGCTCAACAAGGAAGGGAAGAAGGACAAGGCCCTGAACGTGCTGAACAAGGCGATGGAAGCGCTGCCGGAAAGGAATGTGCCGCTTTACTACGACCCGATCGATTACACGTACTTCCTGTTCACTTCGTTTGCCGATGCAGGCGGGAAGGACCAGGAGAGCCGGCTTGCGAAAAGACTGTTCGAGATCCTTGCGGGCGACCTTGACTATTATCTTTCGCTGAAGGGAAGCCAGCAGTCCTCGTTCCGCAGCGAGATGAACCGCAAGGCGGGCATGATGGGCGCGGTGCTGCAGCAGCTGGATGAATCGGGATTGAAGGACCTGAAAAAAGAGCTGGAGCCGAAATACAAGAAGTACGAGCACCTGGCCGCCAAGCAGCAGAACGAGCAGGGCGGGCCCGGGGAAGAATAGCGCGCGTTCGCACTGAGCGCCTGCCTGCTTGCCTTCGCGAAAGCGAGAGCGGCTACGCGAAGGATGAAGCAAGGCCGCAGGCAGGGAGCCGGAGTGTGACCGTGCGGAAATTTCCAGACCATGCTGACCACCCTCGCACGAAAATTCTACAGCCAGGCTGTGTTCCGTTTCCCTTCGGAAGAAAAAAGCGTTTACCTTACGTTTGATGACGGGCCTGTTCCCGGGGCCACACCGTGGGTGCTTCACACGCTGGATGAATTCAAGATCAAAGCCACCTTCTTTTGCGTGGGCGACAATGTGCGGAAACATGCGGATATCTATTCTGAAATTCTGAAGAAGGGCCATACCGTTGGCAACCACACCTACAACCACCTGAACGGGTGGCGGACGAAGAATGAGACCTATTTTGACAATGTGAAAAAATGTGCCGGACTGGTGCGATCAAATCTTTTCCGGCCCCCGTATGGCATGATGAAGAAGTCTCAATGCTCAATGCTCAGTGCTCAATACTCAATAATCATGTGGGACGTGTTGACGATGGATTACGACAAGAAACTATCCGGACAAAAATGCCTCCAACGCGCCATCATGCGCACAAAACCCGGCTCAATCGTGCTGTTCCACGACAGCATCAAGGCAAAAGAAAATCTTTTTTATGCCCTGCCGAGGTTCATTGAGCATTGTTTGAGAAAAGGCTGGGGGTTTAAACAAATAGCTGCGATTTAATCTTTTATTTTGTTAATGTCGTCTATGCTTTAAGAAGCTTAAGCGAAAAGATCCTCTTTTGTTGCTGATGGTAGTTAATACTTTTTTACATTAGTCGCTAATTAAAAAACATAAGGGGGAAATTCTTGAAAAAAATACTCCTTCTTTTTACAATTGCTTTTTCTATTAATGTACCCGCCCAGTGGATTACATTGAACTCCGGCACTACTAATTTCTTACCCTCGATACATTTTCCTCAACAAGATACCGGATATGTGGTTGCTCAGCCTACTCTGCGAAAAACTACAGATGGCGGTGTAAATTGGAATAATATTACTGTTCCCATCAGTCCTCAAGTAGTATATTTTCTTACAACAAAAACCGGTTTTGTTGCCGGGGCCAACATACGAAAAACCACAGATGGGGGAGCCACCTGGGTAAATAATTTTCCTTTTTCGATAGCAAGCATACAGAGCATGCATTTCCCAAGTTCAACAACCGGTTACGCTATAGGTCTAAGCAACAACACTGACACCATTCTAATTTTTAAAACCGTAAATGCTGGCGGTAGTTGGAGTTTAATTTCTAAATTTTATTCTCCCCTATCCCCTGCTACAACAATTTTTTTTACCGATGTTAATACAGGTTATTTCGGAAAATGGAAAGGGACCATTTATAAAACAACCAACGGAGGAACAAGTTGGATTCAGGTATATAACAATAGCGGTGCGTTCAGTATTTATGGAATGCATTTCCCTGCCCAGGATACGGGGTATGCAGTAGGGGATATTGGAGGTGCAATTATTAAGACTGTGAACGGAGGGATCAATTGGACTCAGCAAACAAATACAAATACAAATCCTCTTTATTCTGTTTTTTTTGTTGACACAAAAAGAGGCTTTGCCTGTGGGGGCAATTCCATGAATTCAGGAGACATCATTGAAACTATCGATGGAGGTATAAACTGGGCACTTTCCGCCTCCAATGTGGAAACTTTTTTTAGCATCTATTTCCCTTCTTCCAATACCGGATATGCGTGCGGAACGAATGGAATAATATTAAAATATAATGCTGCTGTAGGAACTTGGGGGCCAATCGTCAATGACCAATTTAGCATTTACCCTAACCCCGGAAATGGAATTTTTAATCTTTCATCCGCGCATCCGCAAAAAGAATCTCAAATAGTAATTTATAATTCAACTGGAGAGAAGATTTACAGCGATATTATCAGTTCTGCTAACCTGTTAATTAATCTTTGCTCCCAACCCAAAGGCGTTTACTTTATAAAACTGCAAAATGGGGATGAAGTTTTTACTGACAAAATCATCATTCAGTAAAATTTGAATTTCCAATCTGAATTTAATTTCTTACCTTTCGACTCCCAAACCATCTCTCATGAAAAAATTTTACGCAATTTTCTTCCTTATTACAGCATTGGCTGCACAAGCCCAGCAACCCGGCCAGCTTCACCTGAGAGCAGGCGATATCACGGTAGGTGACAACATTTCGCAGAACACTTTTGCCCCCGCTCCGGACGAGATCGTGAATGGGCGCTATTACCGCTTCATCCGGTTCAGCCAGCTCCCGATGGAGGCGCAGAAAAAGCAAATGGAAGACCTGGGCATACGTTTCCTCAACTACATTCCGGACAATGCCTACATCGTTTCCATCCCGCAGGGTTTTGACCTGTCTCAACTGAAGAACTTCGGAGCAGCGGGCACGCTTCCCAATTCGTACAATTTAAAAATGACCCCTGCCCTGCTCAATGGCGATCTTCCCGATTACGCGCAACGGCCCAATGATGAGGCGGAGATCATCGTGGACTGCTATTCCGACATTCCGATGAGCGATGTGCTTGGCGAACTGAAGAGCAGGAGCGTTAACGTGTTGAAGCATGATGCGCACATGCCGCTGGTGAACGTGCGGGTGAAGAAAAGCAGGATGGACGAACTGGCGAAGCTTCCGTTCGTTTCGTTCGTGGAGCCCTGCTATGCACCGGGCGAACCCGAAGAGCTGCTGAACCGCAGCATGCACCGCACGAACACGCTCTCGGCCGACTTTTCTGCCGGGAGGCAATACACGGGCGCGGGCATCAACATCATGATACAGGATGACGGCATCATCGGTCCGCACATCGATTACACGGGCCGCATTGGCGCGCAGTACGTGGTGGGAAACAACGGTGACCATGGCGATCACTGCTCGGGCATCATCATGGGTGCCGGCAACAAGGATCCCAACATGAAAGGCATGGCGCCTGGCGCAACACTGTGGGTGTACAACGCCACGTGGAACAGCGACCCGTACTACCAGGGCTTCGACAGCATTTACACGCACTACACAAACAAAAGCATCAAGATCACTTCCACCTCCTACAGCGATGGGTGCAACGCGGGTTACACTTCGCTGGCGCAGAAGCTGGACAACCAGATCCGCACCATGCCCCTGCTCATCCACGTTTTCTCGGCCGGTAACCAGGGAACGGCCAACTGCAACTACGGAGCCGGGGCCGGGTGGGGAAACATCACGGGCGGACACAAGATGGCCAAGAACGTGCTCACCGTAGCTTCTCTCGATTACATGGACAATGTAACCGGTTATTCTTCGCGCGGGCCCGGCACGGACGGGCGCGTGAAGCCCGATGTATCCGCCATGGGCGATAACGTATTCTCAACCATCAGCACGAACAACTACACCAGCATGTCCGGCACTTCCATGGCCTGCCCCGGTACCTCGGGAACGCTGGCAGCGCTTTACCACGCTTACAAGCTGAACAACGGGAACGCTTACCCCGAATCGGCACTGATGAAGGCCATACTGATGAACACGGCCGATGATCTCGGGAACCCGGGACCCGATTTTAAGTACGGCTACGGGCGCATCAACGGGCTCCGGGCGGCAAAGACCATCGAGCAGAACCGCTTCTTCTCCGGAAGCATTTCGCAGAGCGGGACCAACACGCACAACATCACTGTTCCAGCCAACACGAAGCAGGTACGCGTAATGATCTGCTGGAGCGATTACGAAGCGGCCGTGAACTCCAACCCCTCGCTGGTGAACGACCTGAACATGTCGGTGAAGGACCCGACCAACACCTCTTACAATCCCTGGAAGCTCGACTACACTCCGAATGCCGTTAACCTGAATGCCAACGCCACACGCGGGGTAGACAACCGCAACGTGATGGAGCAGTTCACGCTCGATAACCCGGCTGCGGGAACGTACACGATCACGATCACCGCCCCCACCGTTCCGCAGGGGCCGCAGAAATACTGGATCGCCTACGAGAACCTGATGGACGAGCTGACCGTGACCTACCCCAACGGAGGAGAAGGATTCGCGCCCGGTGATATTCAAACCATACGCTGGGATTCGTACGGTACGGCCGGATCGTTCAACCTTGAATACTCGAACAACAATGGCGTGACCTGGAACACCATTGCTACCGCGGTCCCCGCATCGCAGCGGTATTACGACTGGACAGTGCCGAACGATCTTTCGGGCCAGTGCCTGGTGCGCGTAACGCGCGGGAGCGTGAGCGATGTGAGCGATGCCGGCTTCTCGATCATCGGGATACCCACCGCCCTCGTGGTGATCTGGTGCTGCCCCGATTCGATGCGGCTGCAATGGAATGCCGTAACGGGAGCCACCTCGTACGAGTGCTCGCTCCTTGGAAGCATGTACATGGATTCGGTTGGTGTCACCACCGGAACGGCCTACACCTATAAGAACGTGCAGTCGACCAACACGTACTGGGTGAGCGTGAAGGCGCGCGGGCCGCAGGGCGCGGTGGGGCGGAGGGCGATAGCCCTTCAAAAAACACCGGGTGTGTACGGCTGCACGGTGGGGATGAATGAGCTTGCGAACAGTGATGCAACGCTGAACGTGTACCCCAATCCTTCGGAAGGGCTGTTCAACATACGGGTGAAGAATATCGATGGTGATAAGCTCACCATTTCGGTAACCGACATAGCCGGCAAGGAAATTTTACTGCGCGAAGTGCCGCTAAGCGGAAACTTGTTCAACGGGGCGGTTGACCTTTCAAACGTTCCGAAAGGGGTCTATATGCTGAACGTGCGGACCGCGACCAAACAGTTCCACACCAAGCTGGGGAATATGTAAATGGCCCCCGAGCTCATGAGAATAAAAGCTTCGATTCTTGCTGTTGTAGCTTTTGTTTTTGCTTTTCACGCACAGAATCTTGTGCCAAATCCTAACTTCGAAAATTATTCTACATGTCCACAGAGTCAAACAGACAGCGGAGATATTAATTTCGCTATCCCCTGGTTCAGGGTGTTTTTAAGCTCCGACTATTTCAACGTATGCAATACAACTCCAAACAGTTTAGGAGTGCCCCAAAATTTTGTAGGGCATCAAAATCCACATTCCGGAGCAGGTTACGCGGGTATGTATGTTTTGGATTTCCCCTTACAAAACGATGATGGTAGAGAATATATTGAAGTACAGATGCTGGACACCTTGACGGCAGGGGTAAAATACAGGGTACTGTTTTACGCTTCTCTTGCCGACACCATGCAGTATGCAATTGGAACACTTGGATGTTATTTTTCTCCAAGTAAGGTCTTAAGCACTGACATGAAATGCCTGCCATATATTCCACAGATAATTAATAGTCCAACGAATCTGCTAACCGATAAAAACAATTGGATTGCAGTTTCCGATACGTTTACTGCAATGGGTAATGAACTATACATGGTGATGGGAAACTTTCACAAAGACAGCTTAAGCGATACTACATATGTCGGTGGTGGAGGCTGGGGTATTGGAACTTCATACTATTACATTGATGACGTATCTGTTTATCCCGACAGTTTAACCGGATTGAATGAACATGGAAATTCATACTCTATAACCCTTTATCCAAACCCCTCCAATGGGAAATTCCGAATCACATCGAACGGCAGGAAGCAACTGCGGATAGAATTATTTGATATGCTCGGAAATAAAATATACGAACGGATTGGAACAGCAGAAATTGATATCTCATTCCGCCCTAAAGGTGTGTACGTTCTGCGAGCTACCAATGGGGACACCGTTGTTTGCAGGAAGGTGGTGGTGGAATGAGATTCCTCGCTCCACTTCGTTTCACTCGGAATGACATTGTATTAATAATTATACTGAGGCGCGCATGTGGAATTACTTTTCGGGCGGAAATTGCCGATGCGCGCCAACTTTAGCATTGTAATTTGTCATTCCGATGCTGCTTTAGCAGCAGAGGAATCTCTCAGAACCCGTAACCCGGGTACCCTTTGGCAAACTCCGCATCCTTGATCTCGGTGTTCACCTGCAGGTTCGAGTAATCGTATGATTCGAAGAGGCCTTTGTCATCATACACCATCATGCTCACCGGAAGAAAGTTCTCCTTGTCGATGTATAAGGTGATCTTCTTCGCATACACGTTCGGCACCTTCAGTACCATTCCTTCTTTGGCTTCATCATAAAAGCTCACTTTGTCCTCGTTGGCCTCGAGGATCATGAACTCGCTTACATTCTTCGCGCGGGCGATCGTGTTCAGGTTCTCGCCTTTCCTTACCGTATGATCCGCATAATGGAAATCGGGGTAGTTCACGTTGACGCAATAACAATTCCGGTTCTGGCATTTAACATCGCCCTGCAGGGAAAAATATTTATCGAAGTTGTTCCCTACTGTTTTCATGGAGGCCAGGAGCAGGTTGGCGAAGTAATCGTAGCCCGATTCGTAAAGCGTATGGTGCTGGCCGTTGCGCAGCTTTGAGCCGTAGGGGCTCAGGTTCAGGTTCACATACGGGAAGCCGTTGGGGTTCACCAGCGCATCACCATTGTTCTTCCCGGCAAGGAAAAGGATCTCCACCCCGCTCTGTTTGATCTTCATGTATATCTTCAGCGGCTTGGGCATCAACTTAACAGACGATTCCTGTATGATCTGCTTGCCCTTCACGCGCTCATCGATCTTCAGGTCATAACGAAGCGATCTTACCGCCTGCGTGGCCGCGATCATTTTGAACATCACGTCTTTGCAGGTTACGGCATTACCGGGCGGGCGGAACGAGGCAGCGACCAGCAGAAGAAGGGCAAAAAGAATTTTTTTACTCATCGGTGTCATGTAAAAATAGCCAAATAAAAGCTGCTATGGTTTTTTTACCGCATAGGCACATAGAGAACACGGGAGTTTCACATCGAAATGCGATGTGTCTGTGCGGTGACATTGAAAAAATTTACGTCAAAATAATTTCTTTTCTTTACACCGGAATTCGCACAATAATCCTGCCTCGCATGAAATTTTTGGGTATCATACCTGCACGCTACGCATCCACCCGGCTTCCGGGCAAGCCGCTGGCTTCCATTAACGGCAAGACCATGATCGAGCGCGTGTATATCCAGGCAGGAAAAGCAAAAAAACTTTCGGACGTGCTGGTAGCCACCGATGACCAGCGCATTTTTAATTTCGTGAGCTTCTTCGGGGGAAAAGTGGTGATGACATCGGGCGACCACCAGAGCGGCACCGACCGCTGCGCGGAAGTGGTGAAGCGCACGGCCTGGAAGAACTACGATGTGGTGATCAACATCCAGGGCGATGAGCCCTTTATCGACCCGAAGCAGATCGACCTGCTCTGCTCGTGCTTCCGCGACCGGAACGTGCAGATCGCCACGCTGGCCATCCCCCTGCAGGACGGGGCCGGGCTGCAGAATCCGAACGTGCCCAAGGTGATCATCGGCAGGAACAGGAACGCCATCTATTTCAGCCGGGCCGCAGTGCCGTTCCTTCGCGGGAAGGACCCTTCGGAATGGACGAAGCAATTCACCTATTACAAGCACATCGGCATTTACGCTTACCGAACCAAAACGCTCCGCGAGCTCACCCGGCTGAAACGATCCCCGCTGGAGCTGGCCGAATCGCTGGAGCAATTGCGCTGGCTGGAGAACGGGTATCCCATCCGCGTGCAGGTTACGAAGCACCAGTCCATTTCCATCGACACGCCCGAAGACCTGGAAAAAGCAAAGAAGCTCTTCGCGAACAGTTGATATCTTCCGCTGACACGCCCCGATGATTTTTCTAAATTTGCCGCAATGAACCTGGATAAGCACATCTCCGAGCTGTTGTTCGACAACGACTGCGTGATCGTTCCCGGCTTCGGAGGATTCGTTTGCAACCATGCGCCTGCGCGTATCAATGCCGCGCAGCACGTTTTTTATCCGCCTTCCAAGCATATTTCGTTCAACATCAGCCTGAAGAACAATGACGGCCTGCTGGCCAACCAGGTGTCGCAGGCGGAAAAAATAAGCTTTGCCGAGGCCAATGATTCGATCCGCGAGTTCGTGAGCCGCGCATTAGCTCTGCTGAAGCTGGAAAAGCGGCTCGAGCTGAAGAATATCGGCATTCTCTTCCTCGATGCCGAAAGCAACATCCGGTTCGAGCCCGACCTTGCCGTGAACTACCTGCCCGATTCGTTCGGCATGACCGTGATACAATCGCCCGCCATCAAGCGCGAGACCACCACGCAAAGGCTGGAGAAGAAGCCCGAAGACCGGAAGATGGTGCGGCTAAACAAGGAAAAGGAAGAAGCGAAGAAAGGATCTTCCGCAAAGGTTTGGATCTACAGCGCGGCCGCCTCGGTGCTGGTGATCGGCTTCACTTTTATCTACCTGAAGACCGACCTGATCCGAAACATCAACTTTGCCGATCTGAACCCGTTCGCATCCAAAGAAAAAGCAGCCTACGTTTTTCAGCCGCACATGCTTCCCGCGGAAAGCACCAAGTCCCTGCCGGCCATTTCTTCCATCAATGAGAACTATTCCTCGCTGAAGCTGAATGCTGCGGATCGTCCCATTACTGTGCAGATGATGGAAGCAGACAAGACCTTTGTCAGGACAACAACTTCCTCGGTAGATGTTTCCTCAAAAAAATATTTCATCATAGGCGGCTGCTTTGAAGTGCCGGAGAATGCCGAGCGATTTTTGCAGACCCTTCTGGGGAAAGGATACCCGGCCGCCAAGCTCAGCAAGCTGGGCCGGCTCACGCCCGTTTGCTACAACGGGTTCGCCACCCGGCAGGAAGCCGATGCCGAGCTGGCCCGCATCAAAGCCGCGGACCCCAACGCGTGGCTGCTCGCGCAATAGATCAGCCTGGTCCCGGGCGGTTTTAAACCCTATATAATAAGGAAGGGAAAAGGTCAGGGTTTCTTCTCTTCCTCATTCCGGCTTTTGCGGTAAAGATAAATGGCGAGGTAGAGCATTCCTGTAAAGAGCAGCAGCCCGATCAATCCCCAAATGAAGCTTACCTGGTTCTGAAGCACCACCGTAAATACGATGGCCACGAGAAAGATGGTCGCCACTTCGTTCCACATGCGCAGTTTGAAGGACGTATATTTTATTTCGTTACGCTGCAGCTGCGTGAACATTACGTGGCACTGCATGTGGTACAGCGTAAGCCCGAACACGAACGCAAGCTTCAGGATGAGCCAGGCCGGGAATTCAAATCCGTACACATCAATGGCGGTCCAGAACCCGAAGATGTACGTGAGCGCCATGGATGGCCAGGTGATTCCGTACCACAGCCGTTTCTCCATGATCTTGTACTGGGTTTGCAGGATGGTACGTTCGGGTTCTGATTTTTTTTCCGCCTCGGTGTGATACACGAACAACCGCACGATGTAAAAAAGCCCGGAGAACCAGGTGACGATGAAGATGATGTGCAGCGCTAAAACGTAAGGGTTCATCGTTCAAATTTAAGTATTTCTATCTTTGATAAATTTTAAAGCATATGAAAGCCAAATTCGCCCGCGAAACCGCCACCACTACTACCGAGATCGTGCTGCCCAACGACACGAACGCCCTGGGCAACCTGCACGGGGGCAAGCTCATGCTGTGGATGGACATCGTGTCCGCCATCTCCGCGCACCGGTTCTGCAAGCGCGTGGTGGTGACCGCTTCGGTGAACAACATCTCGTTCCGCGAATCGATAAAGCTCGGCAGCATCGTAACGCTCGAAGCAAAAGTATCGCGGGCATTCCATACGTCCATGGAAGTGTTCATTGACGTGTGGGTGGAGGACCGGGTGACGGGCAATAAGAAAAAGCACAACGAGGCCATCTACACGTTCGTTGCCGTGGACCAGGCCGGGGCCCCGCTGCCCGTGCCGGAGCTGGTACCCGAAACTGACGAAGAGAAAAAAAGGTATGATGGCGCGTTGAGAAGGCGTCAGCTCAGCCTGATCCTTGCCGGCAAGATGAAACCTGAAGACGCTACGGAGCTGAAGGCGTTGTTCGTGAAGTGATCAGGCATTCACGAACTTCACGATCTCTTCTTCGTTTATATCCTTCATGCACCTGAAGTGTCCCTTCGGGCATTTTGAAAAGCCCAGCTTGGAGCAGGGCCGGCAGGATAAGTTCAGGACTTGAGATCTGAGACCTGAGACTTGAGATTTCCCATAATAAGGATACATCCCGAACTCGGGAATAGTATTTCCCCAGACGGATACGATCTCTTTCTTGAACGCAGCTGCAATGTGCATGAGACCTGTGTCGTGCGTGATGATCTGCTTCGCCTGCCGCACCAGCGAGGCCGATTGGTTGAGGTTGTACTTTCCGCAGGCGATGTAAACAGGAGATGAGAGGTGAGATTTGAGATGCGAGGCGATGGCTGCGGCTTTGGATGAATCTTCTTTCCCTCCGAGCAGGATCACGGGTTGGTTCAGCTTCTTAATGATGGAAACGATCTTCTCTTCGGGCAGCTGCTTGGTGAAATATTTTGCACCCACCACGAATCCGGTATAGCCATTCCGAAATTCTTCCGGCAGCGAACTTAGCGCCACCTCATCTTTTGCAGGGATGAAGTGATCCAGTCCTTTGCCATCATTCACCACATTAAGCGGCTTCACGGTTTCAAAATACCGGTCAACGATATGCACATCGGGGAGCCTGTTGATCCTTAGATTAACCAGCAGCCATTTTTCGATGTTGAGCTTCGGGAAGGACCTTGAGCTTTTCTTTAATGCGGATTTTACCTGTGCGGAGCGGAGGTTGTGGTGAAGGTCGATAATAAAATCAAATTTTTCTTTTTTCAGTCCAGCGGAAACCTCCGATATATCCTTTTCAATTGCATGCAGCTTATCGATGTGCGGATTGCTTTCGAGAATGGGAACGAAGCTTTTCTTGGTAAGGTAATGCACCTCCGCATTGTTCACCTGCTGCTTCACGCATCGCGCCACGGGCGTGGTGAGCACGATATCGCCAATGGAAGAGAAACGTATGATGAGTATCTTCATCCAGGCAAAAGTAGTAATATGCTCGGCACAATTTTCTAAATTTGCAGGGGATGATGCTCACCGACACGCATACGCACCTGTACCTGGACGAGTTTGATGCAGACAGAACTGAACTGATAAACAAAGCGGTTCATTCGGGTATCACCCGGTTCTTCCTTCCGAACATCGACAGCAAAAGCATTCCAGCTCTTTTATCACTCGAAAAAACTTACCCGGACAATTGTTTCCCGATGATGGGGCTGCACCCCTGCTCGGTGAGCAACACCTACCAGGAAGAGCTGAAGATCGCGGAGCATTGGCTTCGAAAAAGAAAATTTGCGGCCGTGGGCGAGATCGGCATCGACCTGTACTGGGACAAAACTTTTTTCGAGCAGCAGGAAGATGCGTTCCAGACCCAGATCAAATGGGCGAAAGAGCTGAAGCTCCCGGTCGTGATCCATACACGGAATTCATTTGATGAGGCGTTCGACATCGTTCTTTCTCACAACGACAGCGGCCTACGGGGCATCTTCCATTGCTTTTCGGGAACTGTGGAGCAGGCCCGGAAGATCATTTCGCTGGGCGGATTCAAAATGGGCATTGGCGGGGTGGTGACCTTCAAGAACTCCGGGCTTGACAACGTGGTGAGGGAAATAGGCCTGGAGCATTTCGTGCTCGAAACCGATTCTCCTTATCTTGCCCCCGCTCCGCACCGTGGAAAGCGGAACGAACCGCAATACCTCATGCTCATCGCGCAGAAGATAGCTGAACTCAAGAACATCCCGCTCGAACAGGTGGCGGAGGTGACCACTCAGAACTCAAAGGAAGTGTTCGGATTCTAAAAAGCATGACATGACCGGAAGCGAAACAATATACGTCAATATCGCCAAGCGCATCTCTTCTGAAAATAAAGATACCGAAGTCTCTCAAATGTTCGGCAAGCCCTGCCTGAAGGTGAGCGGCAAAGCATTTGCCTGTTTTTTTAACGGTGACATGGTGTTCAAGCTCAGCAGTGGAACGCATGCGCAGGCGCTCGCGCTGAAGGGCTCGAAGTTGTTCGATCCCAGCGGCAAAGGAATGGCCATGAAAGAATGGGTGCAGGTGAAGCCTGTTCATTCCGCGAAGTGGCACAAGCTCGCTGAAGCCGCACTGACCTATGTGGCCTCCACTGTAAAAAAGAGATGAGCGGGAGAACCTCCATACTTCTCATTTACACGGGCGGTACCATCGGCATGATGAAGGATGAACGCACGGGCCAGCTTCGCCCGTTCGATTTCGGCCATGTGTACAGCCAGGTCCCCGAGCTGGAGAAATTGAACGTGAACATCGCTTCTGTTGCCTTGAAAAAGCCGATGGACTCCTCCAACATGAGCCCGTCCGTATGGATCGAGCTGGCGGGCATCATTGAGAAGAATTATGAAAAACATGACGGCTTCGTGATCCTGCACGGGTCCGACACGATGGCATTCACCGCTTCCGCGCTGAGCTACCTGCTGGAGAACCTGTCGAAGCCCGTGATCCTAACCGGCTCGCAGCTGCCCATCGGCATCGTGCGCACGGACGCGAAAGAGAACCTGATCACGGCCATCGAGATCGCCTCGGCAAAAGAGAACGGCAGGGCCGTTGTGCCCGAAGTGGCCATCTATTTCGAATACCAGCTTCTGCGGGGGAACCGCACGTTCAAGTTCAGCGCAGAGCAGTTCAACGCGTTCCAGTCGCCCAACTACCCGAAGCTGGCCGAGGCAGGCGTGAACCTGAAGTTCGATCATTCGGCCATCGCCAAACCGGCTCCCGGAAAATTAACGGTGCACAGGAAGCTCGACACGAGCATCGCATTGCTCAAAATATTTCCGGGAATGACTAAAGGATTCGTGGAAAGCGTGCTGAAGACAAAGGGCCTGAAAGCCCTTGTGCTCGAAACATTCGGGGCGGGCAATGCACCCACGGAAAAATGGCTGCTCGACAGCCTGGGCAGGGCCATTAAAAAAGGGATCATCGTCCTCAATGTTACGCAATGTGCGGCCGGGAGCGTGGAGCAGGGAAAGTACCAGACCAGCTCGGGACTGAAAAAGATCGGGGTGACCGGTGGTGCTGATATGACCACGGAGGCGGCCATTACGAAGCTCATGTTCCTGCTCGGGCAAAAACTGCCGAAAGAAAAGATAAAGGAGCTTCTCACCGTACCGCTGCGCGGAGAGCTGACCGCATGAGCAAGAAGAAATTTAAAAAGCCGAAGCAACAGGAACAGAAGCAAGCTCCCTCGCCAAAAACTGTTTCTCCAGCAGGCTCACCTGCACCGCCCTGGCAGTACGCCTGCATTTTTGCTTTCGCCTTCCTGCTCTACTCCAATACGCTTAACCACGACTTTGCATTCGATGATTCGGTGGTGATAACGGGCAACGAGTTCACCAAGAAAGGAACCAGGGGAATACACGACCTGGTGACAAAAGATCTTTTTGCCGGCATCTATGGCGAATCGCTGGCGCTCACGGGCGGCCGCTACCGCCCGCTCTCACTCGTAACGCATGCCATCGAGTACCAGCTGTGGGAAGACAAGCACCCGGGCCGGAACCACTTCGTGAACGTTGTGCTTTACTCCATCGCGTGCATCATCCTGTTCATCCTGCTGCAAAAAATATTTCAGAACAACATCATGGCCTTTGCAGCCGCGCTCATCTTCGTGGCGCACCCGGTGCACTCCGAAGCCGTGGCCAACATCAAGAGCCGCGATGAGATCTTCAGCATGCTGTTCCTGTGCCTGGCCCTTATTTTTCTTTTGCGATCGACCTCGGAAAAGAAGATCGCGCTCTTTGCGGCAAGCATTTTCACTTACGCGCTGGCCCTGCTGTCGAAAGAGAATGGCTTAACATTCCTGCTGATCATTCCGCTTACGCTTTTCTTTTTCGGAAAAGAAACCATTCAGAGAGCATTCGTCAAGACCTTACCGTTCGTGGCGGTAGCCGTTATCTATTTCCTCGTTCGTGCCTCGCTGCTGCATACCGATAGGATCACCGACAGCTCGGACATCATGGAGAATCCTTTTTACGGGGTGGGGTTTTCCGACAAGCTGGCCACCATTGCGCGCATCATGGGAAAATACCTGCTGTTGCTTTTTGTTCCACACCCGCTCTCTTCCGATTATTCACTGAACGCGATCCCAATTGCAGGATGGGGCAACCTCTTCTCGATCCTCTCGCTCGCAGCCTACGGGGCGCTGACCTGGCTCGCCATAAAAAAGTTCCGCGGGAAAAGCCTGCTCTCCTACGGCATTCTTTTCTACCTCTTCACCATTGCCATTGTGAGCAACGTGGCCGTGAACATCGGGGCGCCCATGGGCGAGCGTTTCATGTTCCTGCCCAGCATCGGGTTCGCGGTGGCGGTCGCCCCTGCCCTGTTCCGCCTGCTGAAAATAAATTCTTCGGAATGGTCCGCGAAGCTGTACGTCCCGCTCGGGATCATTCTTGTTTTGTTCTCTTATAAGACTTTCGACCGCAACGCTGCATGGAAAAACAATCTTACCCTCTTCAGCACCGATGTGAACACCGTGCCCAACAGCGCCAAGATCCATTACTACTACGGCAATACGCTGCTTGTTCCCTATCTCGGCAAGCCGGATACAAAAGGCAAGCAGGACACCCTGCGTTTGTCGCTGAACGAGTCGAAGAAGGCCGCAGCCATCGATCCGAAGTTCCATCTTGCTTATTACAACATCGGGCTGGCCTACCAGGAACTGAAGAATGCCGATTCGGCCATTTACTTTTTGAACAAGGTGCTGGAGCTGCAGCCCGCGCACATTCTTACGCAGGGCGCGCTCGGGGCGGTGTACGGACAATTGAAAGGCGATTATGATAAGGCGATGGGATACCTGTTGAAGGCCGTACAGTACAATCCGAAAGACGATGGCGCGCTCATGAACCTGGGCAACTGCTACGGCTACAAAGGCGATTACGCCAAAGCCATTGAAACATTCGAACGGGTGAAGCAGCTTAATCCTAAAAAGGAGGACCAGTGCAACCTCAGCATCGGCATCACTTACGGCATTCAGCGGAATTACAACGAAGCGGTAAAATATTTTGAAATGGTGCTGCAGAATGACCCGAACAATGTGGTGGCGCTGGTGAACATGCAGAATACGTACAACTCGATTGGAAACCCGGCCAAGGCGAACGAGTATGCCCAGCGGCTGGCTGCATTGCAGCAGAAGAAATGATCTGCGCTAATCCGCGTCATCTGCGTGAAATTTTTTCTCGCGGATCACGCAGATTTTCGCAGAAAAATATATTCATGAAATTCATCCTCTTCGTCTGCATCGAGAACTCCAACCGCAGCCAGCTTGCTGAAGCGTTTGCAAATATCCACAGCAAGGGAAAGGTGAATGCGTTCAGCGCGGGCTCACGCCCTTCCGGGAAAATACACCCCAGGGCCATAGCTGCCATGAAGAAGCGGGGCTATGATCTTTCAAAACACCGTTCCAAATCTTTAGAAGAGATTATTAACTCCCCTCTCCCTGGGAGAGGGGCCGGGGGTGAGGCCTTCGAATGCGTGGTGACCATGGGCTGCGGGGACGAATGTCCTTTTATTGTGGCAAAGCACCGCCACGACTGGGACCTGCCGGACCCGAAGGATCTGAACGAACGGGAGTACGAAGAGGTGGTTGATGTGATTGAAGAAAGGGTGAAAAACCTTCTTGAAAAGATTAACTAAAAGTATTTGCCAAAGCCAATAAATATGCAGTAACTTTTATAAAACGGAAAAACAGGAATTGAATTATCGGATTGAGTCAATGGGTTTACAATATCGTAATTTGATTTTAGACCCATAATAACCGGGGTAGTTTCTGTAATAGGAATATTTAACGAAATTTCAGTTAATAATGATAGTTTGGTGTACGCAGAAAATTTGGATTCTTTTTGATATTGCTGCGGGAGGGCAACTCCCATTTGAGAAAATAATTTTTGATTATTAAGAATATTGATATCCGTTCCAAACAGTAAAGATAAGCTGGCGCGTTTTTTACTCCTGCCTAATTTTAATCCGATTAAGATTGGAACTTCATAAAAGCTCTCATTTATCCTGGCAAAAATAAATGTATCCAGTTGAACCGTTTGGTACCTGTTATTACCGCCAATACCCGTTTTTATAGTAAAAACTGCGTTGTCAGAGGAATCTTTATTGAATTCCTTTTTATACCATACAATCCAATCAAGAGATGCGCTTGACTGAAGTGAATTGTAATTGATATTCGCTTTCTGATTGGTAAAAGAAAATTTTAGGGGTTGACTATTGGCAACGGCAAAATCAATCCCCAAAATATTATTTTTTGTGTCCGGATTTTGAGCTATTGTTGATCTGGCTAATAGAGATAATATAGAAAGAACAAAAAAGCGTCTTTTCATGGTATCGATTATTAAAAAGATTTTATACAATACAAAGTAAAAAGAAATATCCAAAAGTCTAATCAAGAATTGATTTAACCCTTTTACCGCTTCACTTAATAAATTCTATCTCCAGTCCACACTTTATTATCCAAACCCCCGTTTTGCACCGTTTTGGCCGTTTCACACACCGAAAAGGTACCTTTTCACACCGAACAGGTATGTTTTCACACCGTTTACATAGCGTCCTACACTGTAAACATAGTTTTACGAACCGTAAACATTTATTCCCAAACCGTAAACCATGCCGTTCAACCCGGCTGCCATTCAACACGAATTGCCCGGCTTGCTTTACGGGCCAGGAAACTTGCCATACGGGTTGAGAAGCAAGGCGCACGGTATGAGAAGCAATGCAAACGGTATGGCGCATTGCATTTGCGGTGCCGGCAATCGTGTAAACCTTAGGTTGAATTTACTTGATGGCAAGGGCTTCCTGTATGCCGGCCAGTACAAGTTTATCAAAAGTGCCGGTGCTTACATCGGCAAGATCGAACTGCTCCTCGGTGGTTTTAACCGGTTTGTGCGTGGAATCTGCCTGCGCCCGGAGGTAGGTGATGGTGATCACTACCTTTTGCAGGTTCGCATCGCCCACCACCGAAATTGTAAAGTGCACCCCGTTGGCGGCATAGGGGTAAATGCCGTAGTTCTCGTGCAGGTGCTCCGATGTTTTTCCATTGCGCAGCATTTTGCCGTTCATCTGCCTGTTGCGAAGCTTTTCATTAATGGCCATCATGGCGGGGTGAATCACCTCTTGCAGCACTTGCGCGAAACCGCGCCTGAATAATTTCTTTTTAAGCAAAGCCGAAGAAGCCTGCTTTTTTTCCTTCTTTTGCTCCTCGGCCCGCTGGCCCAGGAACTTGTCCAACTCGTTTTCCATAGGTATGAACTTTTTTTAGTTGCAACGGGTAATCGTTGAAAATATTATACGCGTAAAACGCGCCCGGGTTGCGGGGGTGCAAATATCGGGCCGCGGGTGAGAAATGGATTTTTGCATTCCTACAATCTTTTCTTCTTCTTTCCGATAATGACATTTGAATAATTCACGGATTTTTCTACCTTTGGTAAGTGAGAAATTTCATTTTCATACTTGTTTATTCCCTTTTGCAAGCACAAAACATTATTGCACAAGGAATGTGGACGCAGAAAGCCAATTTTGGAGGCTCCCCACGATATTGTGCTGTAGGTTTTGCAATCGGAGCAAAGGGTTATATCGGAACCGGTCTGGATGGAATTGGATTAAAAAATGATTTTTGGGAGTACGATCAGGGTACAAATACCTGGACTCAGAAAGCAAATTTTGCAAGTACTCCAAGGAGTAATGCAGTTGGATTTTCTATTGGCGCTAAAGGATACATTGGAACAGGTCAAGATGGAATAGGTTCTCAAAATGACTTTTGGGAATATGACCCTTCACTAAATTCCTGGTCTCAAAAAGCCAACTTTGCCGGCTCGGCCAGGGCCTATGCAACTGGTTTCTCGATTGGAACAAAAGGATATATTGGAACGGGGTATGGATTTTTAAATGACTTTTGGGAATATGATTCGGGAACAAACACATGGTCTCAAAAAGCAAATTTTGGAGGAACGGCAAGATATGGCGCGGTTGGTTTTGCAATTGGAAGTAAAGGATATATAGGTACGGGTTATGATTTTTCAATTCAAATTGTCGGTGATGTTTGGGAATATGACCCCGGCTCAAATACGTGGTCTATGATAGCTAATGGCGCTATGGCAAGACGGCTGGCGGTTGCTTTCTCTATTGGAACTAAAGGGTATATTGGTACGGGAGTAGATTTTAATAATTTTGTAACTCAAGATTTTCGGGAATATGATTCGGGAAATAATACATGGACCCCTCGCGCTAACTTTGGCGGTACGGCCAGAAGTCGCGCTGTCGGGTTTTCAATAGGCAATAAGGGATATATTGGAACTGGTGATGGTGGAAGCCCTTATTCAAATGATTTCTGGGAATTTACACCTTCCCCCACTGGTTTGTCCGGCTACTCAAAAAAACACGATTTGAGTATCTATCCGAACCCGGTAACCAACACAAGCATTATTAGCCTTGATAAGAATATCAATGCTTGTAAAATGGAGGTTTACAATATATCCGGTGAACTGATGTCATCGGAGAGAATCGGATCACAGGAGATACGTATCAGCAAAAAAGATTTTAACACCGGGACTTATTTCTTTAAGATTTATGATGCCGCAGAAAATGTTTATTGCGGAAAATTTATTGTGATGTAAGCCGGATGCTTTAATCCTCCCCAAAAAATCCCCAACTTTATACAATAATTCGTTTTTATGCCCTCTTCCAGGAGGTAAGGATAACATGAACCGCTCTAAAATTCGTATCTTTGAAATAAAATTAAGAAAATGTTTAGGGTAAAATCGGTAAAAGCAACAGGGTTGTATAAAATAAGAGTAGTTTTTTCGGATGGGATAAACGGCATTGCCGACCTTTCGCATCTGGCGGGTAAAGGAATTTTCAGCCTGTGGAACGATCCTGCAGCTTTCGAAAAAGTTTATGTGGATGCCGCAAGCGGTGCCATTGCCTGGTCGGAAGATGTGGATATTTGCCCGGATACCATATATTTTCAACTAACCGGAAAAAAGCCCGAGCCATTGCAAAAAAATTACCCCCCTGCAGTAGGTTCTGCCCTCCGGATGCTTTAATCCTCCCAAAAAAATCCTCAACTTTAGACAATGATTCGGCCTGTTGCCTCTGCTTATTTGAGCTGAAATTTACTCCACCACAACCTTTCCGGCTCCGATTATACCGTCTGCCGAGGAAACCCGGTAAAAATAAATACCGGAAGGCAGGTTGTCGCGGGTTATTTCGGTTTGAGGGTTCTTGATTGCGAATTGTTTCACCTGCCTGCCGAAAATATCGAGCAGTTCAAATTTCAGATTGGACGCAGGAGTATTGAGTATTGAGAGGGTAGCGGAGGTGGTGAAGGGGTTGGGGAAAATTTGAAGTTTAAAATTAGCATTGTCTGCAGAAGCATTTGTAATTATACATGGATTGCTTGCGAAGCAACCATTTACAACCAGGGAATCAGAATTTTTATAGAAAACCTCCAAACAACTTCCCGATTCCATCATGCCGCAAAGCATTCCCAATAAACCGGTATTACTGCCAATCCCTTCAATGAAAAAATATTTTGTATTCCCTATAAAAAATCTTCTTTTTGGTTGATTGCCAAGCACAACTGTATCAAGACATGTTAAAATTACGGGCTGAGAAAAACAACCTTTTATTCCGTACATATTTGAAGGGATTGTATCTCCAAGATTCAAATTAAAATCATATAATAAATCATCGATGTTTTGCGAATAAAATCTACAGTAATATTTTTTAGTGTTTGTATCTTCTCTGATTGCAAAGCTTGAATCACCAATTAAGCCTACATATTGAAAAATATTATTGTAAAAAACAGAATCGGTACCTGTTTTTTTGCATTTGTAATATTTTAAAGACCCTAAGATTGTATCGCCTGAAAAGTAAATGTCATAGTGCATATGGTGGTAATATGCCATGATGCTAAATCCAGCAAACTCTTTCCAAATAGCCGTGGAATCCAAATAGGGCTGAGATTTCCCCGAGAAAAAACAAACGAGCATACCTAACACTAAGATTTTCCTCATGGAGTAAAGACACTATTCAAAATGTATAGTTGCACCCGGCCTTAAAAAAATCCCCAACTTTATACAATAATTCGTTTTTCGCCCCGACTTACCGGGTATGAAGGACGCCATTCTGATACTAAATCCGCAAATGACCGAGCTACAGGACAAGCAGATCAGGCAAACCGTTCAGAAAGAGAGCGGGCGCCTGTTCGATTTCATCCGCAGGCGCGTTCCGGAACGCGAAGATGCGGAGGATATCCTGCAGGATGTGTTCTATGAGTTTACCGAGAATACCCGGCTCATGAAGCCCATCGAGCAGATCGCCTCGTGGCTGTTTGGCGTGGCGCGGAACAAGATCGCAGACCTGTACCGCAAGCAAAAACCCGAGCCGCTGAAAATGAGAACAGGCGTGAAGGACGAGGACGACCTGTACCTGAACCTGGCGGAGATACTCCCCTCCAAGGACGAATCGGCCGATACCAAAATGCTCCGCGAAATGATCATGGATGAGCTGGAAGAAGCGCTTGATGAGCTCCCGGTCAACCAGCGCGAGGTGTTCGTACAAAACGAGTTCGAGGACAAGACATTCGAGGAGATATCGAAAGACACAGGAGTTCCGCTCAACACGCTGCTCTCGCGCAAACGGTATGCGGTGCTGTATCTGCGTAAGCGCCTTCAGACATTATATAACGAAATCATCAACTCTTAAAACCAAAACACAATGAGATCAAACTGGATAATGAGATGCATAGGCTGGGGGATCCTGGCCGTAGCGGGAGTCTTCGCCCTCGGATGGGTGGTGATGAGCCTCTGGAACTGGCTGATGCCTTTAGTCTTCGGCCTGAAAATGATCGGGTACTGGGAAGCATTCGGGATTTTAGTGCTCGCAAAAATCCTCTTCGGAGGTTTCCGGCACCGTGCTTGGTGTGGGGGCTGCGGGCACTACGGAGGCGGGTGGCGCCAGCGCAGAAGCTACTGGCGCGAGCGCATGGAAGCCAAGATGGCGAACATGACTCCCGAGGAAAAGGAAAAGTTCAAGGAAGAGATGCGCCAGAAATGGTGCTGCGGGTGGGATGACGAGAAGGAAGGAAGCACGGAGTGCTGCTGATCGACCTGCAGGAAAAAGAAAGAGGCAACGGGGTGTTGCCTCTTTTTGTTTTTGTATTTTTGATTGATGAGAAAATTGCTCGTTATAATTATGATAGTTTATTCGGCCACGGGTTCCTTTGGCCAGGGCCAGGACAGCATTTCTCGCATTAAAAAAACACCGTTAAAACGCTATTGGAATTTCCTGAAACAGGACACTGTCACCTTTGCGCCTTTTATTTTAGCCGGGTTAAATTATTTATACACCACTCCGGGTAAAGTAAATAATACGGGACACGGATTGGGTTTTAGTCTTGGCTTCAATGCCGCACGGCTTTTCACTAAAAAATTTGTGCTGGGAGGTTTTTCCGAGTTGAAAATAGGAAAAGGATGGCTATGGTCTTACAACTTTACTTCTGATTTTCATTCTGATCTGAATTCCTATGGCGATTACAGCGGGCTCGATCACAATGATTCATTATATGCATCTGAGTTTGTAAAAATTACAGGCGAAAACAATTTGTATGGGAGTGCCGGAGGGCGGTATGGTTTTATGTTCTGCCTGCCGAAAAAAAGATGGGTTGAAATCAAAATTTATAAAAAAGGGGTCTATGATCTCTTATATGATTACACCTTCCTCAATAAAAATTACAACATGCAGGATGAGGATTACATTGAACTTCAACATTGGGGATACGGGATCGAAATCCTGAAAGTATTTCTTATTAAGAATTTCCCATGTTATTTCACGCTCTTTTACGAAAGAGATGATTTTTCTGAAGGAAGCATACATTCGGGGATCGGTTCCAACAGGATAGAAGTCAAACTCAACTCATTTTTAAAACCGGATTTTTTCAACAAATACGGAACTGCGAATCGGTTTGGTTTTAAAATAGGTTTAGGAAATATTTAAATCCTCGCCCTCAGCTTACTCTTATGAACGGCATGCGCATTCAGCTTGATCTTGCCTTTCCGTAATTTTTTTTGTTCCAAAGAAGGAAGTGTCACAACGTCCATGCATTTTTCCGAACAGCATCCGTTCATTTTCTTTGCGCAATCATCGCACTGGATGAACAACAGGTGGCAATCGTCATTGGCGCAGTTCACGTGCGTGTCGGCCGGCTTTCCGCACTGATGGCACTGCGCCACCACATCTTCCGTTATCCGCTCGCCCATGCGCGAATCAAACACAAAGTTCTTTCCCTTGAACTTGCTCAAGAGCCCATGCTGCTTCACCTGGCGGGCATATTCAATAATGCCCCCGTAAAGCTGGTTCACGTCTGTAAAGCCGTGATGCTTTAAATACGCACTGGCCTTTTCGCAGCGGATGCCGCCCGTGCAGTAGAGCAGTATTTTTTTATCTTTCTTATTCTCCAGCAATTCTTTTACAAGCGGCAGCTCATCTTTAAATGTATCGGCCTGGGGCAGTATCGCTCCCTCGAAATGCCCGACCTCGCTCTCGTAATGGTTGCGCATATCCACCACCACTGCATCTTTCTTACTCATTTCCGCATTGAACTCTTCCGCTGTAAGATGTTTGCCAACGTTGGTCACATCGAACGAACCGTCATCGAGCCCATCGGCCACGATCTTTTTCTTTGCTTTAATATCCAAAACGAAAAAGGATTTTCCATCATCCTCCACCGCGATCCTGAGCGGGACATCCCTGAACCGTTCATCCGCATAGAGCCTATTCCTGAACTCCTCGAAATTCTTTTCCGGAACGCTCAGCTGGGCATTGATGCCCTCGCGGGCAATGTAGATCCGGCCGAAAACGTTTAGGGCTTTCCATTGCCTGAACAGCCGGTCGCGGGCACCCTTCGGGTCATCAATGATCACATACCGGTAAAAAGAAAGCGTGATGCGCCTGAATTTTTCTTTTCGAACACGCTCCTTAAGTTCTTTGCGGTTGACTCTGTTATGCAGCGGCATGCTTATTTAAAGGTTCCCTTCCCTGTCTTAGGGGAGGGACAGGGAGGGGTTATTCCATTGCAAAATTACTGTAATAATTTTTTACTTTTACCCCGATGAAGGAAAGAATATTGGTCATCGGTTCACAGGGACAGATCGGCAGCGAGCTGGTCCCGGCCCTGCAGCACATCTACGGGTTCGATAACGTGATCGCGGCCGACATCAAGGACGTGGAGAAGAAGGATCGCAAGGAGGTCTATGAAACCCTGAACGTGCTGAACGGTAAACGCCTGGGCGAGATCGTAAAGCAATACGAGATCACGCAGGTGTACCTGCTGGCCGCCCTGCTTTCGGCCACGGCCGAAAAGAACCCGATGTTCGCCTGGCAGCTCAACATGGAAGGGCTGTTCAACGTGCTGGACCTGGCGAAGGAAAAGGTCATTAAAAAAGTTTACTGGCCCAGCTCCATTGCAGTCTTCGGACCGAACACGCCAAAGGACAATACCCCGCAGTTCACCATCATGGAGCCCAGCACGGTGTACGGCATCAGCAAGCAGGCGGGCGAACGCTGGTGCGAATACTATTTCAATAAATACAAAGTGGATGTAAGGAGCCTTCGTTATCCCGGGCTTATCGGGTGGAGGTCGGCACCGGGAGGCGGCACTACGGATTATGCCGTGCATATTTTTCACGAGGCCATAAAGAACGGCACTTACGAATGTTTCCTTTCGGAGAACACCACCCTGCCGATGATGTACATGCCCGATGCCATCATAGCCACAACCGGTATCATGGAAGCAGACAGTTCGAACGTGAAGATCCGTTCCTCTTATAACATTGCCGCCATCAGCTTCTCACCTAAACAGATCGCACAAGAGATCACCCGGCATTATCCCGAGTTCAGCATCACCTACAAGCCGGACTTTCGCCAGGAGATCGCGGACAGCTGGCCGCACAGCATCGATGACCTGCATGCGCGCAAGGACTGGGGCTGGAAGCCGAACTTTGACCTTAACAAAATGGTTGATGACATGATAGCTAACCTCGCTTCTATCCTCAAAAACATTAAAATTTCCTCCTAACGTAACCCACTGGCAGGCCCGACCGTATAACCTTTTGCCTGTTCTGTCGAAGGTTTTTTAAAATTGGTCTAAAAAATGGCTACTTCTTAGGCCAATTCAGTTTAAATACAGTACTTTTACGTTTAAATCTGCCGTTGAAAATAACCCATGACGAGGAAATTTACATTAGTAGTATTTTTCATCACCTGCAAGATAGCGATCGCTCAATCGAGCAACGATTCGGTTTCAACGGGGCGGACAGATGAGAATGGGTGGAAGCAAGGATATTGGATCGTTCGCAACGACATTAAAAAGCTTCCCGATTATTCCATTTCCGCAAGAGTTGAAGAAGGCAATTACACCGATGATAAGAAGACCGGCAGCTGGAAGCTTTATTATCCCGATGGAAAGGTCAAATCCGAGCTTACTTATGTAGGCAACCGCCCGAGCGGTTATGCCAAAATGTATTACGCCAACGGAAAACTGCAGGAAGAAGGCATGTGGGAGAACAACCGCTGGGTGGGGCAGTACAAATCCTATTACGACAACGGCCAGGTCTTCTATAATTTCAATTATACCAAGACCGGCAAGCGCGATGGGAAGCAGCAATACTTCCACCCGAACGGCAAGCTGATGATGGAAGGCGACATGAAAGAAGGTAAGGAGGCCGGCACCTGGGATGAATATTATGAGGACGGAAGCCGGAAGGCTAAGAAAGCATTCAATGACGGGAACATCGATGCGAGCAATACGGTGGTGTATCCTCCGCCCAAAACGGTTACAGCCACTACCGTGAACGAACCTCCTCCCCAGCAGCCTAAGAATTCCACCACGGTGGTGGATAAAGGCAAGGAAAAGCCCAACAACCCGGTGGAGGTGTTCAGCGGGAATGGCGTGGCCAAGCTCTACAACATGAACCGCCAGATCTCGAAAGACGGGGAGTTCAAGAACTACAAGCTGATCAACGGCAAGGATTACATCTACAGCAAGGACGGGCTCCTCGTCCAGATCGCGATCTACAAGAACGGGGTGTACGTGGGTGATGCCCCGATCGAGGACGAGAAAAAGTAAATCCTCCTCAATAAAAAAATTCTTCTCACCTTTGGGCTTCGGAAATCCGGAGCCCAAATCTTTTATGGACCTTTTTGTGTACAATACCCTTTCGCGAAAGCGGGAAAAGTTCCAGCCGCTCAATCCCCCGTTCGTGGGCATGTACGTGTGCGGTCCTACCGTGTATAACGATGTGCACCTGGGCAATTGCCGCACCTTCATTTCCTTTGATCTCATTTACCGGTACCTGGTGCACGCGGGCTATAAGGTGCGCTACGTGCGCAATATCACCGATGCCGGCCACCTGGAAGGCGACCGTGACGAGGGCGAGGACAAGTTCGCCAAGAAGGCCAAGCTGGAGCAGCTGGAACCTATGGAGATCGTTCAGAAGTACACCCTGGGATTCCACGAGATCATGCGCCTGTTCAATACCCTGCCGCCCGGCATTGAGCCTACCGCCACCGGCCACATCTCCGAGCAGATCGAGATGACCCGCAGGATCATCGAATCGGGCCTGGGCTATGAATCCAACGGCACGGTTTATTTTGATGTGCAGAAATATTCAAAGGGCCACAACTACGGTGCTCTCTCCAACCGCAAACCGGAGGAACTCCTGGAAGGCACCCGCGAGCTGAGCGGGCAGGATGAAAAACGGGGGCGCCTCGACTTTGCGCTGTGGATCAAAGCCAAGCCCGAGCACCTCATGCGCTGGCCCTCGCCCTGGAGCTGGGGATTTCCCGGGTGGCACATCGAATGCTCGGCCATGAGCACCAAGTACCTGGGCACCACCTTCGACATCCACGGGGGCGGCATGGACCTGATCGCCACGCACCATACCAACGAGATCGCCCAGTCGCAGGCCTGCAACCACTCCGAGCCGGTGAAGTACTGGCTGCACACCAACATGCTTACGGTGAACGGTGTGCGCATGTCGAAAAGCGCGGGCAACGGGTTCCTCCCGATGGAGCTCTTTACCGGCAGCCATCCACTGCTGGAAAAAGGATATTCCCCCATGGCCGTGCGTTTCTTCATGATGCAAACGCACTACCGGAGCACGCTCGACTTTTCGAACGAGGCCCTGCAGGCTTCCGAAAAAGGGTTCGAGCGCCTGATGAATGCCGTAGCCACGCTGGATAAGCTGAAACCTTCTTCCGGATCTTCGTTCGATATCCCCGCCTTGCGAAGCAAATGCTACGAGGCGATGAACGATGACTTCAACAGCCCCGTGCTGATCGCGCACCTATTTGACGGAAGCAAGCTCATCAATTCCATCCACGCAGGCACCGAAACGATCTCGAAGGAAGACCTGGACCTGCTGAGGAAAACTTACCACGGGTTCGTTTATGATGTGCTCGGCCTCAAACCCGAAGGAACGGCCGCAAACGATAAGGTCCTGGACGAAGTGATGCAGCTGGTGCTGACCCTCCGGCAGGATGCGAAAACGAAAAAGGATTTTTCAACTTCAGACAAGATCCGTGACGAGCTGGGAAAGATGCGTATCAGGATCAAGGACACAAAAGAAGGGGCAGAATGGACGTATGAAGAATAGTTTTTACATCCTGCTTTTTGCGCTCGCACTCGCTTCCTGCTCCAACAACGAAGAGCAGGAGAACAACACGAATCCACCCAAGGAGAAGTATATGCCCGTTGCTCCCGCCTTCAATGCCGATTCCGCTTATGCTTTTACCAAAAAGCAGGTGGATTTCGGTCCGCGCATCCCCGACACAAAGCCGCATGCCGGGTGTGCCGACTGGCTGATCGCCAAATTGAGATCTTATACGCTGGATGTGACCGTTCAGCAGGGGAAAGTAACGGCTTACAACCAAAAGGTGATGCCCGTGAAGAACATCATTGCCTCCTACAGGCCCGATCTTTCCAACCGGGTGCTGCTCTGCGGGCATTATGACACGCGCCCTTTTGCCGACCGCGACACCTTCGATACGGACAAGCCGTTCGATGGGGCCGATGACGGGGCCAGCGATGCGGCCGTGCTGCTGGAGATCGCGCGCCAGCTGGGCGCTTCAAAGCTGAACACCGGTGTCGATCTTATCTTCTTCGATATGGAAGATTACGGGACGCAGTACTGCCTCGGATCGCAGTACTGGGCGCAGCACCTGCACAAGGAAGGGTATTTTGCCCGCTACGGCATCCTGCTCGATATGGTGGGCGCCCGCAATGCGACCTTCCCGATGGAAGGCAACTCCCGCGATTATGCTTCTTCACCCCTGAAAAATGTCTGGGGCAAAGCCGCCAGGCTCGGCTATTCCAACTATTTCCTGTACCTCGATGCGAACCCGATCACCGATGACCATTACTACGTGAACACGCTCGCGCACATTCCCTGCATCGATATCATCGGCATGAACCCGGTGACCAACGATTTCGGTCCGCACCATCACCGGCATTCGGACAACATGGATGTAATCGACAAGAGCACGCTCAAAGCCGTGGGACAAACCGTGATGGAGACGATCTTTTCCGAGAAAATAAATTATTAACAATCCTTTCTTTTTTTTCACTTTTTCTTGACTGGAGATCGGTTTTGTCTTTATTTTGCGAAGACGATCGTGTTGAACCCTAAACTGCGCGCTATGAAACTCACATCTCTTGCAGCTGCCCTGCTGCTTATTCCTGCTTTTTCTTTCTCTCAGAACTTATTTGACGGCTATATCATCAACCAGAAAGGCGATACGGTGAAGGGCCAGATCCGCTGCTCCAAAAAAGGACACGAGCTTTTTGAGAAAGTTTTCTTCCAGAAATCGTTCTCCGACAAGAAATTCTATACTCCCGATAAGATCCGCGAGTTCTTCGTGAACGGGGAAACATACATCTCGCGGGAAGTGGATGGCGACCTTTCGTTCATTCACGTGCTGAGCAATGGAACCGTGAAGCTGTATGAATACCGCTACGAGATGCAAAGCGGTAACGAGGTCACGTACAGAACGGACTATTACATCGAAAAGTCGGGCTCCGGCACGCTCACCAAGGTCAAGTCCGGCAAGTTCAAAAAAATAATTTCCGAAATGATGGGGGATTGCTCGCGCCTGGTACAGGATGTGGAGAACAAGAAATACGATATCGACAACATCCGCGAGGTGGTGGAGCAGTACAACAGCTGGAAGAGGCAGGGTAACGGGTGATCAGTTGAAGCTCCCTTTCCTGAACTTATAAAGCACATCGTCCTTCTGGAGCCAAAGCGACTCCTTCGTGAGCTTTAAGATCGAGTATTCTGAATCACCCTGGCCGCCCGTGGTCAGGCGGATCTTGTTCTTGTGATCGGTGAACTCCCAGTGATCGAAATAATAAAAGAAGTAGTGGTTGGCAATGAACTGCCCGCCCCCGTTGAACGAAATGCGCGTGCCGCTGCCATAGGGGAGCGTGATGGGCGTACCATCGAGGTAGCTGCAGGACCCATCGTCATACCAGGCCTTGTCCACCAGCCGGTGCATGGCCGTAGTGAGGTGCATGCTGCCGTCCTCTTTGTATTTTTTGCAGGACGATAGTGCCGCTCCCGAAAAAAGCAGTATGAAAATTAATTTCTTCACTCTGTAAAGGTATTATTTTTCCTATATTCGTAACATGACCAATGAACCGAAGAAATTATTCCTGCTCGATGCTTTTGCCCTGATCTACCGGGCCTACTTTGCATTTTCCCAGAACCACCGCGTGAATTCGAAAGGTATGAACACGTCTGCCATCTTCGGGTTCACCAATACCCTGCTGGAAGTTTTAAAGAAAGAAAAACCCACCCACATCGCGGTGGTGTTCGACACGGCCGAGCCTACCCAGCGCCATACCGATTTTGCCGATTACAAGGCGAACCGCCAGGAGGTGCCGGAAGACATTACCATCGCTGTTCCCTACATCAAGCGGCTGATCGAAGGCTTCCGCATTCCCGTGATCGAAAAGCCGGGCTACGAAGCGGACGACATCATCGGCACGCTTGCCAGGAAAGCGGAAAAGAAAGGGTACACCACCTACATGATGACACCCGACAAGGATTTCGGCCAGCTGGTATCCGAACACACCTTTATCTACAAGCCCGCGCGGCTCGGCAACGGGGCCGAAGTGCTCGGCCCGAAGGAAGTGTGCCACAAATGGCAGATCGGGAACGTGAACCAGGTGATCGATATCCTGGGCCTCATGGGCGATGCGGTGGACAATATTCCCGGCATACCGGGCGTGGGCGAAAAAACGGCCATGCAGCTGGTGAAGGACTTCGGCTCGATGGAAAACCTGCTGCAGAACACCGACAAGCTGAAGGGCAAGCTCAAGGAAAAAGTAGAGAACAACAGGGAGCTCGCCATCCAGTCGAAGAAGCTGGCCACCATCATCACCGATGTGCCGGTAGAATTCGAAGAAGACAGGCTGGTGATGGAGGAACCCGATAAGAACGCGCTGCGCGAACTGTTTGCCGAGCTGGAGTTCCGCAGGCTGGCCCAGCAGATACTCGGGGAAACATTGCCCGAAAGGACCGCGGTGCCCGAAACGAATGGAAGCGAGATCAACGAAGGATTGTTCGCAAACGGCAACGGCACGCCTGCCGCGGAGGAAACCGAAAAGCCGATCTTCAAAACAATAAAAGACGTTGTGCATGCGTACCACCTTACGGACACAGCTGAAAAAAGAAAAAAGCTGGTTACCGGCCTGCTGAAGCAGGAAGAGATCTGCTTCGATACCGAGACCTCCGCGCTCGACTCCACGGCCGAGTTGGTGGGCATGTCATTCTCGTGGAAAGCGTACGAAGGGTATTACGTTCCCGTTCCGGCCGACCCCGACCAGGCGCGGAAGATCGTGGCCGAGTTCAAGCCGGTGTTCGAGAATGAGAATATCGGCAAGATCGGTCAGAACATCAAGTACGACATGACCATACTCCGGTCGTACGGCACCGAGATCAGGGGCAAACTGTTCGATACGATGATCGCGCACTACCTGATCCAGCCCGACATGCGCCATAACATGGACCTTTTATCGGAAACCTACCTCGGCTACTCTCCCGTATCGATCGAAACGCTGATCGGGAAAAAAGGAAAGAACCAGGGCAGCATGCGCGATGCCGATGTGAACGCGGTGTGCGACTACGCGGCCGAGGATGCGGATGTGACCTTCCAGCTCAGGCAGAAGTTCGCACCGATGCTGGACGAAGTGAAGGAAAGAAAATTGTTCGAGGAAGTGGAGATCCCGCTCGTGCCGGTGCTGGCCGCCATGGAGGCCGAAGGCATCCGGCTCGATAAGGATGTGCTGAAGGAATTTTCGGCAGGTTTGGAAGTTGAGATTGAAAAAGTGGACAAAGAGATCCAGAAGCTGGCCGGCACGCCTTTCAATATTTCATCGCCCAAACAGGTGGGGCAGGTGCTGTACGAAGTGCTGAAGATCATCGAGAAGCCGAAAAAGACCAAGACGGGCCAGTACTCCACGGGCGAGGATGTGCTGGTGAAACTGGTCGGCAAGCACGATATCGTAGGAAAGATACTGGACTACCGCGAGCTGGTGAAGCTCAAAAACACCTACGTGGATACACTGCCGGAGCTGATCAATCCCAAAACGGGTAGGATCCATACCTCCTACAACCAGGTGGTGGCCGCCACGGGCCGGCTGAGCTCCGACAACCCCAACCTGCAGAACATCCCGATCCGTACGGACAAAGGGAAAGAGATCCGCAAGGCATTTGTTCCGCGCGATAAAAATCACGTATTGCTTTCGGCCGACTACTCGCAGATCGAACTGCGCATCATGGCCGAGCTGAGCAACGACAGCGCCATGATCGAGGCCTTCCGCTCGGGACAGGACATCCACACCGCAACGGCCGCAAAGGTATACGGGGTGGACGCGAAGGACGTGACCTCCGACATGAGGCGCAACGCCAAGATGGTGAACTTCGGGATCATCTACGGCATCTCGGCATTCGGCCTGGCCGAGCGGCTCAACATCTCGCGCACCGAGGCCAAGGGCATCATCGAAAGTTATTTCCAGAAATACTCCCGGATCAAAGAATACATGGACGAAAGCATAGAGAAGGCGCGGAAGCAGGGCTACGTGGAAACCATTTTAGGGCGCAGGCGCTACCTGCGCGACATCAACTCGAGCAACTTCACCGTGCGCGGGTTTGCCGAGCGCAACGCCATCAACGCGCCCATACAGGGCAGCGCGGCCGACATGATCAAGGTGGCCATGATCAACATTCACAAAGAATTTGAAAAGAAGAAGTTCTGTTCCAGGATGCTGCTGCAGGTGCACGATGAGCTGGTGTTTGACGTGCATAAGGACGAGGTGGACGAGGTGAGGCCGCTGGTGGAAGACAGGATGAAGCACGCGCTGAAGATGGAGGTGCCCATCGGGGTGGAATCGGGCACCGGGAAGAACTGGCTGGAGGCGCATTAAGGCTGAATAAATATAGAAAAATCTGCTGCCCCGCCAAATTTTTAGAGGGAAAATTCTTCATAATAGTTTTAAACTTCCTGTAACTGTCCCCTGCTCTTTTCGTTATACCTGCAAAAACATTCTCTATGGCAAAGTTCTACAATGGAAGACGGGATTTCTTGTCCCGATTTTAGCGATTCATTATCCTTAAATAAATTTTCAATACTTGGAGGCATCGTATTATATAATCATATTAATGCAGGATTGTTCTACTCTGCGTATGATTTTAATTCAAAAAATAATTATTATTTGAAGGTACTTTCAGTGCCAATGGTTTCTGTTTGTGTAGGCGCTAGATATAAAAATTTGTATCAGCTGTTTGATTTTTCTTTTAATGAGCGAACAGGATTTTATCAGACAGATTTAGGAAATGATAAAAGTAGCGTCCAATACTACGGATATAATGTGTGGTATTCTTTTTTAAAGGAAAAAAAGTTCTTAATTAAACCCCTTATTTCATTGAATATTGCCTTGGTAAATAAAAATTATAATTTTCTTTCAAAGGATGAATGGGGAGGAGGCAGTTCATATTCAGATAATTTTAAAGATAAGTCTGTGGCCATTCTCTTTCAAATGCCAGTAGGAATTTACATGGTTCGAAAAAAAATTTTAATCTCGCTAATGTATCATATTCCAATCTATAGCTTGATTAATGGCTCTTATGAAGATACAGAAGAGGATTATTTTATGTCGCAGCTTACTTATTATAAATTTCTTTCCGAAAATTATAAAGGCAATTCGAATAGCACCGATTATGAAAAAATAAAAAATGTTTTTTCTTTGAGACTCGTACTGATAGTTTAAAATATTATATGTGAAAAAAATAATTATCATATTGTTATTAATTATTAACTGCTTTGTTGCTTTGGGACAAAAAGAATGCCCGAAAGTAAATACAGATACTGCACATCATAAAAAGTGTTGGGTAATTGGATTCGGTCCATCTTTCAACACCGTTGGCAGTGATAAGTTTTATCCTTATAACCAGTATACAGCATATGTAAATTATATTACTGATTATAGAGAAAAAATATATACCAATGCATTACATGATGCATTTATTTCTTTCATTCTTGACATAAATCTTTGTAGCAAGAGTCAAACACATTCTCTAGGGTCAGGATATGGCCATCAAATCATTAATAAAAATAATATCGATTATCAACCTAATGGCATATCCAATGAACTATTTCTTTATTACCAATTCATACATAGATTGTATCGGAATAAAAATCGCACTTTTTACCCATTTGTAGGCTTGCAACCATTATATACATATAAGATTATCGAAACGAATACGTCTAATGAAACAGGCATATTAAAAAACAGTATTGACGAAAAATCAAATTCTTTCTTCTTACGTGCACCCTTAGGGATAGTAATACCAAGAAATAAATTTATTTTTTCAATCAATCTTACACTTAATACAATTGTCTTTATTATTGGAAGCCATCACTATATTGAACACGAATCCAGCGTGCTGCAATCAGAAAAAATTGATTACAATAAATTTCTTATGATAAATGAACTTATTTCACAAAAATATTTTTTTCAAAATATTCAGTTAAAAGCCGGATACATATTTTAATTTTCAAAAAATGAGAAAAGCGATACTTCTTTTATTAATTGTAATTAAATGCCCTAACGCTTCAGGACAACAATTGTATACTATTAAAGAATCATTTGACCAGAATCTTGAATCTTACTATACAAGCAGTGTGTATGACTATAACAATGATGCAACATTATGGTGGCAGAGTTGGGGATGGAATCTACTTTCGTACTTAAAAATGTATGAAGCAACTCATGATAAGGCATACTTAAATAAGTTCGTTAAACATTCTTATAATATTCAAATGCGTAGAAATACTTTTCTGTGGGATATGGATGGAACATCATCTACAATAGTCTTATATACTGGACAACTTTTAAGACCTATGGCAGAATTTGTATATATAGTGAATCAAGATAATACTTTATATAACACAAATATTTTGCAAGGAGTGGTACAGAGCACGCTTTCTGATCCAACTCAAACCGTTCTTGGGTACGGAGACTATGCCAATTGGCTACAAAAAAGAATAACTCGTACTATGGATTATTTGCTTGCGATTTATTGGTCGAATGATAATAATTGTTTTAACAAAGGTGGGGCGCATGTACCGATAGAAATAAATTTTAATGCTCCTTATGCTTCAACAATGTTTTATATCGGCAACGTAGACCCTTATTTCCATTCGGATTATACGCATAAAGCAGAACAAATTGTTATTTTTTTTCGTAATCGTGTAACAGAGTATGTACCTAATCACTCTTATACTTGGTTCCATGACGACTTTGATCCTTTTAGAGAAGATGTTTCACATGGTGCAATTGATATCCAAATCCCGATAGTCGCTTACCAATTGTATGGCAATGGATTATATCAGCCAAGTGAAATGAATAAGTTTGCGCACACTTTTTCTAAAAATATTTGGAGAGGTAATAATAGCTTTGACGTTTTTCACAATAATGTTTTTGGCCTTGATTATGATATCGCGGATGGAGACAAGTTGAACTCTTGCAACTATGCGGCAAATGGTACACAAAATTATTATGGCCCTGGAGAGGTACTTGCTTGGGCACCATTATACCAATTCGACAGTAACGTTTATGATATACTAATAAATCAAGCTACAAAATTATTAGATGATTATAATGGCATTACTGCGCTTGTGCCTGCGAATTATTGCTTAACTACTACTCGTTATTTATCTGGTGCCCAACCATTTTACGGCCTTTCAGAAGTGGTAAAAGCCCAATGGGATAGAGAATGCGTAAACCTTACTCTTTTTAACCGTGATTTGGTTTACGATCAGGATTTTAATGTGAAGAATATTTTTACCATAGCTCCCCAGGAAAACTTTGTGCAATCAAATATTACCTATTACACTGCCGGGACGGACGATCCATTTGCAGAGCCGAAAACTTTTACTGATAACGGTTCAAAAGACCGGTTCGTGATCGAGCCAAATGTTACCAGTACCATAACTGCCGGAGAAGAAATAATCCTGAGGCCCGGCTTTACGGCTAAATACGGTAGCACCTTTACCGCTTCGCTGGGCGCATCCTGCCAGGAAACAAACGGGGGCAACAGAAGCTTTGCAGGCAATAATTCAAACAGCAACTCGCTGCCGGCTCAAACATTGCCTATAAATCCCATTCAAAATAAATTGATCGTTATCCCCAATCCCTCTTCCGGCAAATTCTCCGTTTCATTTGCAAACGGACAAAGCACAACCGGCTATTTGCAGGTAATGGATCTGATCGGTAATGTTATCTACCAATCCCTTGCTCAAAACTCCAAGGCAGATATCGATCTGTCCGCCCAACCCAAGGGCATTTACTTTATCAAGCTCCAAAGCGGAGATAAAATTTATACGGATAAAATTATTATCCAGTAATAGTTCTGCAGGTAACTCCTGTTTTTTCGCCAAAAATCACGTCTTTAATTATATTTTCTATCTTTGGCTCTCTAAACCCAGCCATTCATGAAGAAATACCGTTTTATTCTGTTTGCCGGCTTTGCCGCATCCGGTTTGTTCTTGTCTTCCTGCGGAAACGAATCGGGGAACTCCGAGGAAGCAAATAACAATGCTCCCGATAAGAAGGAGGCCACGAAAGACACGGCAGCCAAGAACATATTTTACGCCCTCCCCTCCCCCATCGAGATAGCCCAGCTTATGCAGAAGGCGGGCGCAACCTACAATTCCAAGCTGCTGAACCCCATTGAGAACGCTCCCAAGTACACCAGCACCAACAGCAAGGCCCTGAACCTGGGCGTGTACGGTGCCGACCTGAGCTACACCACCATCTTCGACCAGAGCTCCGAAACCATCATTTACCTGAACCAGGTGAAAAAGCTTTCGGACGGGCTGGGCATTGCCGGTGCATTCACCGACAAGACCGTGAACCGCATGGACGCCAACAAGGGCAACCGCGATTCGCTGCTGAACATCATCAGCGACTCCTATTTCGAAACAGACGACTACCTGAAGGAGAACCAGCGCGCACACACCTCCTCGCTCGTGATGGCCGGTGGATGGATCGAAGGATTGTACATCGGCACCCAGGTCTCTAAGTCGATCAAGGACAACACCGCGCTGGCAACCCGCATAGCCGAGCTAAAGGGCTCGCTCAACAATCTTATCGCCATGCTCGAGCAGTACAAGGGAGCCATGGAGGTGGCCAGCCTGCTCGGCTCGCTCAAAGAGATCAAAGGCGTGTACGACCAGGTGCAGGGTGGCGATAATAAGCCGAAAGTAAGCACCGATCCAAAAACGGGGGTGACCACGATAGGCGGAGGATCGAAGTTCACGCTCACGCCCGACCAGCTCAAGTCCATCTCGGATAAGATAGATGTGCTCCGGAACAAGATCATTCAACCGTAAAACAGCAATGAAGATGAAACAGCTATTCTGTGCTTTCCTGGCCCTTGCCTTTCCTTTCTTCGCATCCGCGCAGTGCAAATCGCACGTCAAGAAGCAGTGCCTGCCCAAGATGGCCCCGTATGTGCACAACGGGCAGATGAACAGTGCGGTGATGCTGCCGGGCGACAACGCGGACATCTCGATGACCTTCTATTCCGGCCAGAACTACCGGCTGATCGTTTGCGCGCAGGACCAGATCGGCAAGCCTTACTTCAAGCTCAAGGACGCTTCGGGCAATATTCTTTACGACAGCTTCAAGGACGAGGTGGACCACTGGGACTTCAAAATTGAATCCACGCAGACGCTTACCATCCAGGTCTCCGTTCCCGACATGAGCACCGACAACAAGATCGTGCCGAGCGGGTGCGTTTCGGTGCTGATCGGGTTTAAGCAGTGAAGTTGGGAAAAGGTGAGGAGATCACGATCCCATTCATTTATTCTGCGGCTGCATCGGCCTGTCTTCCACTAAGTAGATAAAGTATTTCTCATCGGCCACAATGCCTGGATCCACTCTTTTCAGGAGCTTGAGGTATAGCTCGTTGGTGATCATTCCCTCTTCCAGCGGCTTGTTCTCGTGCGTGACCGGATCCACAAAGTTCGGCTGATTGTCGGTGATCAGCAGCATGCGCTTGGTTCCTTTCTTATCCATGTCCTGCATCTGTGCAATGATCTCCGGGTAACGGATGCTGTCGTTCCTTTTTTTATCCCAGATGACAAAACTGCCTTCGCACTTGCGCTGCGGGTAAAATATCTTCCGGTCGAACACGGCTGCAGCCGGTGAGACCACAAAATCCGTTACCCCCAGGATAGGTAGCTTTTCAAGGTTGTTCTTTTTCAGGAAGTCGGTCATCTCCCCGCTGGCCGAGAACTCGTATTTCATATCCTTCGAATACGCAAGGATGCCTCCGAAAAATCCTATCGCGAGAAGCAGGGTGAACAAATACTTTCCGATCACTTTTCCTGCGGCCGATGCTTTCATAAGGAGGTTGCTTTCATACCACACCTCTTCGGGGTAATAACCCGCCATCCACATGGAAGTGATCAAAAGCACCGTGAGGTGGCTGGTATAGCGGGTGAACACCAGCAGCGAGTAGTAGAAGAAATAAACAAGCACGAGCGTGCCCAGCCCGTACAGCAGCAGTACAAGCGGCTTCCGCAAAAAATACGCGCAGAATACCAGGAAGATGATGAGCGGAACGATCGTATACATCTTCTCCACATCGGGAAGGTGGGTGCCGTTGGGCAGGTCCTGTATGCTCTCGAAAAAGCTGGTGTTCCAGAAGTGCGGATCAGAGAACCGCGGGAATGCCGTATAGGAAGTTACGATGCGCCAGATGGAGAACTTCATCCGTATCCATTCGAAGCCATTGGGATACGTTACGGGGAACGAGCTGTCTTTCTCAGGGTAGATCTGCAAAGCGGAAGTCACCCACCCTGCCCCGATGATCAAAACGCAGAGCGCAAGCTGCACAAACGGAATCTTCCCGAATTCTCCGCTGCGCGTCTTACTCCTGTAATCGAGCAGCATGATGCCCGAGAAGAAGACCGAAAGGAGGAGCCCGTACACATGCGTGTTGGCCAGGAAGAAAAGCAGGATGGATATCAGGAGGTAATATTTCCGCCTTTCTTTATACAGCACCAGGAAGATCACCACCAGCAGGAATCCCAGTCCGTAGCTGCGGCTGATGAGGTTGAACTCATAAAAGCTGTAGTATCCGAACGTGAAGAGCACCTTATTATAAATGGCGAATGGCGCGTGCCGGTTCAGCAGGAAAATAAAAGCGGTGGACAGCAGGATGTGAAATACCTGCATGATGAAGGGGTTGTGCGTGAACGTGGTGAATATCCAGAGGAAGAAGTGCCAGAACACCGGGTTCCCTTCGTACTTCAGGTTCTGCAGCAGCTCGGGAAAAGAGTGCGCATCGCGCGCCACCAGCCAGGCCTGGTATTCATCGCGCCAGGGCTCGTGGTTCATGATGCCGATGTAGGAGAGCAGGAAGAACACGCCTGTAATGATGTACGGGTAGTTCTTCAGAAGATAATTCTCCTGCTTAGGAGAGGCTTCCTTCTTCGTTTCCTGTACCGGCTTGGGTTTGAATTTTTTCTTGGGAGGCTTTGCCATAAAGCTGGAAGGCAAATTTAATCGGAAATGACAAACTTACCTGTCCCGATAAGGGTGCCATTCCTGCTTGCCTGAAAGAAGTAAACGCCTGCGGGAAGGCTGAGCCGGCAGTTGGCAGTAAGCAGTTGGCAATTGGCAACAAGACCTCCTGTTGAATTGTAAACTTTCAGATCAGCCGGCAGCCTGAGACCGGAAACTTTAAACTCTCCCTGGGAAGGATTGGGAAATACGTTGAGCGATACCGGGCCGGCAGGTTCATTCTCCTGGGAAAGCGAGAGCAGGTTCAGCTTGTACATGGAGCGGCCGAAGGTGGCAGCCACCAGCGTGCGCGTGGGGTTATGCAGGCAGATGTCCGTTACCGGAACGATGGGCATTCCCGAGCCGATAAGCTGCCAGCTCGCCCCGAGGTTGTTGGTGTAGTAAACGCCTACGTCAGTGGCTACGAAAAGCTGCTGGGAATTGGTCGGGTCGATGATGATGTCGTTGGCAGGGGCCAGCGGAAGGTTGGACGAAATGCTCGTCCACGTTGCACCGTAGTTGGCGGTGCGGAACACGTGCGGTGTGAAATCATCCCACTTGTAACCCGATACGGTCACGTAAGCAGTGCCGGGCGCGGAAAGATCGGCCGCCACGCGCGTGATCCACCGCACAGGCAGGCCGGATGAAACGTTGGCCCAGCTTCCGCCATTGTTGGTAGTAACTCTTACGTTGCCGTCATCGGTGCCGATCCAGATGATGTTCGTATCCACAGGCGAAACGGAAATGGTAGTGAGCGTGCCGAACACCACCCCGTTGTTCCCCTGGTTCCCGTTGGTGAGGTCGGGGCTGATGGCATTCCACGAAGCGGATTTATTGAGGGACTTATACAATCGCTGAGATCCGTAATAAACGGAGCTGGGATTGAGCGGGTTCAGCGCCAGCGGGGTGCACCAGTTCATCCGGTCGGAGCCGCCAATGCCGTTCATGGAGGTGTTCAGGTTGCCATACTGCGATTCACAATACACGTTTGCATTGTTGGTCGGATCGACCAGGCAGTAAAATCCATCACCTCCGAAAATGCTTGTCCAGTTGTTGAGCGCACCGGTGGGCGTGTACTGCACCCCGTTGTCCTGCAGGCCCCCGTAGAGATGGGTGGGATTCTGAAAATCGATGTCGCAGGCGTAGAACTGCGAGATGGGCGCGCTGTTGTACTTGTTCCACGAGGTTCCGCCATTGGTGGATTTGTAAAATCCGCCATCGTTGGCATCGAGCACCAGGTTCGAATTGGCAGGATGCACGTAAACGGAATGGTGGTCGACATGCACACCGTTGGTAACCCCGCTCCAGTTGTTTCCCCCGTTGGTGGTCCGGTACACATCAAAGCCCACGGCAAATACAATGTTCGGATTGTTGGGGTCAATTCGGATCTTGCCGTTCCACCAGCCGTAGGTCGAATACATCCCGCTGAGCGAGCTCCCGTTAACGGTGGTCCAGGTATTTCCGTTGTCGATCGTTTTATAAATGTTCTTGAACGAACCGATGTTATCGGCATAGATCGTATAGAGCACGTTGGGGCTCGAGGGAGCGATGTCCAGCCCGATCCTTCCGTTAGTGGCGCTGTTGGCGGGCAGACCATTGGCCAGCTTGGTCCAGGTATTGCCCCCGTTGTAGGAGCGCCAGATGTTGCAATCCGGTCCTCCGTAATTCCTTCGTGCCGGGGTGCGCACGCGCGTCCACGTGGCGGCAAATACCGTGTCGGGGTTGGCCGGGTTCACGGCAATATCCACCGCTCCTGTCGAATCGTTGATGAACAGAACATTGTTCCACGTATTCCCGCCATCGGTGCTTTTATATACTCCCCTGTCCGGAGTTTTTCCATACAGGTCGCCCATGGCGGCCGCATACACTGTGTTCTTATCCTTCGGGTTCACAGCTATCCTTCCCACGTTTCGCACCTGCGCAAGGCCCATGTTGGCCCAGGTGTTTCCGCCATCGGTGCTTTTGAAAATTCCCATCCCATCGTAAGTGGTGGAGCCGCCCCCGCAATTGGCCTCACCGGTTCCCACGTAAATGGTGTTCGCATCGGTGTTCGCAATGGCAATGTCGCCAATGCTCAGGCTGTTGTTCTGGTCGAAGATGGGATTGAATGTAGTTCCCCCGTCCGTGCTTTTGAAAACTCCGCCCGAGGCCGCCCCGAAGTAGATGACCTGCTGGGAAGAAGGATGCATTTCAATGTCGGTGATCCTTCCGCCAATGTTGGTCGGACCGGCAAACTGCCAGGGGATGGCGGCTGTGTTCGGAGAAAAGTTTTTCATTGCAGTGGCCTGCTGGATGGCATCCTGGTAGGCCTCGTAATCCACCGTGGTGCCGGGATACATGCGCTGGAACACGAACCAGTCGTTCAAGGCGCTCTCGCCCCGTTCTGCACGCTTGTTTTCTTTTGTATTGAAAGTGGTGAGAAGCGCAACGGAAACAAGTGAAGCGAAAAACAGTGCGTAGCAGTGCTTCATGACGGGTAGTTTTTGAGGAATCCAAAGATAGAAAAAATCGCCACTTCGGCAAAGACTATTTGCTCATCCCGTACTTATCCATGTATTTTTTGTAAAGATTGTACTGGTCGTTCTGCAGGTTCAGCCTCTTGCCGCGAATGAATGCCAGCGTAACGTTGTTGCTCTTCATGTCGAGGGCATCGCCATCGCTCACGAACAGGGTGGCATCTTTACCTTCTTCAATGCTTCCGGTCTTTTTGTCGATGCCCAGGATCTTTGCCGTGTTCAGCGTAACAAGCTGAAGCGCTTCCTCTTTCGTGAGGCCGTATGCTGCCGCAGTTCCCGCAATGAAGGGCAGGTTACGCTGCTGCATGGCCTCCATGCCCGCTTCGTTGTTCAGGCAGAAGAGCACACCCGCCTTCTGAAGGGTGGACGCCATCTTGTAGTTCTGGTCGATGTCGTCATCGGCCGAGCCGGGAAGGTTGTGCAGGCGATTCAATATTACGGCCGCATTGTTCTGCTTCAGGAGGTCGGCACACATCCAGGCATCTTTCCCACCGATGATCACCACCCGCTTCACCCCTGCCCGCTTCGAGAAGTTAACCGCCTCGGTGATCTCCTTCACGAAGTTCGCATAGATGAACAGCGTTTTACTTCCCGAAAAAACCCCTTTCATGGCTTCGAAGCGAAGGTTCTTCTCCTCGATGGCTGGCGATTCGCTGTATGCCTTCGCATCGCTGAAGAACTTCCCGAGCTGGTTCACGGTGTTGTTATAATCCTTGTTCTTTTCGGAAGCGCCCACATCGTCTATTTCCGGTATGTAGTTACGCGTTTGCATGCGGGGCCAGTTGAGGTGCACGCCATCATCGATCTTGTACGCGGCATCTTCCCAGTTCCAGCCGTCCAGCTCCACGATGCTCGATGTGCCGGAGATCAGTCCCCCGCTTGGCGCGACCTGGGCCAGCAGGATGCCGTTGGTGCGGATGGTAGGAATAACTTTCGAATCGGTGTTGTAGGCAATGAGGCTCCGCACGTGCGGGTTCATCGCACCTGTTTCGATATCATCGTGCGTGGCGCGGACGGCACCCACTTCGTTCAACCCGAGGTTGGTGTTAGGAGAGATCATTCCCGGGTACACGTGCTTCCCCTGCACGGAGATCACCGTGTCCCATTTGCTTTTATCCGCCTGAGCGGATGTAGTCACGAGCGTGAGCTTCCCGTCCTTAAAGCCGATCGCAGAATTCTCGATCACCTTGCCGTTGCCGACATGGGCCGTGCCGTTCAGCAGGAGAATGCTTTTGATCTGCGGCCTGGCCGGGATGGGGTTCTGGGCCAACATCATGGCTGGCCAGATCGCTATTATAAAGATTGTTAAGAATATTTTTTTCATAGTGTTTTTTATCGAGTTGAGATTGCTTCGTCCCGCTTCCCTTCGACTCCGCTCAGGGTGACGCGGGACTCGCAATGGCTTTACTATTCGTTCATGTAGTCCGTTGACAGGTCATCGCAGTGATACAGCTTCGGGGTGCGGACCGATGGCTTCTGCGTGGGTGCACCGCCCTTCTTTTCATCGATCATCTTCTGGATGATGCGTGCCCTTTCCTTTTTGATGTCCTCGCGAAGCTGCTGGTCCTTTTCAGAGTCAAAGTACACCTGCCCGTCCACCAGCGTGTAAAGCGCTTTGGCATAAATGGAGAGCGGGTTGTCGCTCCACACCACCACATCACCGCTCTTGCCCACCTTGATGCTGCCCATCTTGTCATCGAGATGTAAGAGCTTGGCGGGATTCAACGTGCAGAGCTTGAGCGCTTCTTCTTCCGAAAGTCCCCCGTACTTAATGGCCTTTCCGGCCTCCTGGTTCAGCCGTCTTGCCATCTCCGCATCATCGGAGTTCACAGCGGTCACCACGCCCATCTTTTCAAGCAAGGCCGCATTGTACGGGATCGCCTCCATCACTTCCATCTTGTAGGCCCACCAGTCGGCAAACGTGGAGCCCCCGATGCCGCGGGCCTTCATCTTGTCGGCCACCTTGTACCCTTCGAGAATGTGCGTGAAGGTGTTGACCCGGAAGCCCAGCGAATCGCCCAGCTTCATCAGCATGTTGATCTCGCTCTGCACGTATGAATGGCAGGTGATGAACTTTTTTTTATTCAGGATCTCATCGATCGCCTCCAGCTCCAGGTCCTTGCGGGGAGGTGAAAGCTGTATTTTGCTTTTTGCAGCCGCCTCATTGTATGCTTTCCATTTTGCTTCGTATTCCTTTGCGCGGGTAAAGTAGTCGGCATACACCTGCTCCACGCCCATGCGGGTTTGCGGGAAACGGATCGTGTTGAAGTCGCCCCAGTTGCTCTGCTTCACATTCTCGCCCAGCGCGAACTTGATGAACCCGTCCGCCCCTTTTATCTTCATGTCTTCAGGCGCTTTTCCCCAGCGCATCTTGATGAGTCCCGACTGCCCTCCAATAGGGTTGGCGCTCCCATGGAGGAGCTGCGCGGCCACCACGCCCCCGGCCAGGTTGCGGTAGATGTTGATGTCCTCGGAGTTGATCACATCGCCAATGCGCACCTCCGCGCTGGAAGCCTGCGTGCCTTCGTTCACGCCATTTGAAATGGCGATGTGCGAATGTTCATCGATGATGCCCGGGGTTAGGTGCCTGCCTGTTCCATCGATCACTTTTGCCTTGACTGTCTTGGGCACTTCGATGTTATCGGCTATGCGCACGATCTTTCCTTCGGTGATCAGCACGTCCCTGTTCTTGAGAATGCCGTCCGGCTCGTTGGTCCAAACGGTAATGTTCTTAATAAGCACTGCATCCCATCGGTTGAAATATTTCTGAAGCGCGCTGGAATCCCGGGTTGAGGTGCCGTAGGCGCAGAATGGGTAAATGATCTCCCCGATCTTTGGAGGAGATTTTTTAGCGGTATCTTTCTTTGCTTCCGGGGTAGATGCGGAAGAATAAGTCGCGCTCCAGTCGAACCATTCCCCGCTGGAGAACTGTCCGCGGCCGGCCAGCCTCAACGGGCCTGCCTGTCCGGTAGGCAGGTTTTCCCAGATGTTCCCGCCCAGGCGCGTATAGCCCGTGTCTTTTTTTGTTTTAAAAGAAATGGAGACCGTATTCCCCGAGGCAGAAATGTTCACCGGTGTCTTCAGCGTATCGTTTGCGGAAGAAATGCTGGCTTTAAGCGCTTCCATATCGCCCGTGATCTTCAGGGTGAAGCTTCTATCACCGGCCTTCAGGTCGTAGTTCGCACGGATGTCTGGCGCGTTCAGGTCGTTTACAACGAACGGGTTGCCCATCACCCAGTTCTCATAGATCACATCCTTTTCATCGAACAGATCTCCCGAAGTGATGATGAAGCTGGCGAGCATTCCTTTTTTAAGCGCACCGATCTTATCCTGCAGGCGAAGCATTTCTGCCGGTATCGCGGTCAGCGCCCGCAGCGCGGTCTTTTCGCTCAGGCCGTACTGGATCGCTTTGCGCAGGTTCTTCCAGAAATCCTTTTTATCCTTCAGGTCGTTGCAAGTGATCGCAAAAGGAATGTACTTCTGCGCGAGGAGGGCCGGGTTGGCAGGAGCCATTTCCCAGTGCTTCATTTCTGTCAGCGATACGTTCATCGCATCGTACGGGTCTTCCACATCGTAAGGCGCTGGGAAGTTCAGCGGGATGATGAACTTCGCGAATGTGTTCTTCAATTCATCCAGGCGCTGGTATTCGTTGCCGCTTCCCTTGATGATGTATTGCTGCTTGAACTCATCTCCCATCTTATCGGCCCGAAGAGCCGAGAGCTTGTCATTCACCTCGAAGATCTGGGGAAGCGACTGGAGATTGTTCCATGCCTCCAATGAAATATTATATTCTTTCCGTCCCGCATTCTGGCTCGATGTCCGCTGGACATCGCCCAGGTACCATTGCGCATCCAGGTACGTTTGACGCAGCAGCGCAATGGCGCCCATGAGCGAGCTCGGGTAATCCTGCGTGCTCGTTCCCTTATCGAAAGAATACATGGCCGCAGCTTTGGATGCGATCATCATCTCGTTCTCACGGCTGTCGCCCAGCGCCACCACGCAGGAGCTGCCGCGCGCAATGCCATCGCGCACAAAGGCGTTCACCGTGCCGAATCCCATCTTGCGGAGCTCATCGGCTGTTTTCGGATCTGCTGAGAAAACCTTTGACGCATCCGTTTCCGGCCTGATGGCCTGGTTCCAGCCGTAAGCGCCCTTGGCGCTGCTTTCCATCTGCGGGCCGAAGCGGGGGCGGTCGTTGCGCTTGATCTCCGGCATGCCGTACGTGGAATACACATCGATGAGCGAAGGGTAAATGGTCTTACCCTTCAGGTCCCGCACCACCGCTCCCTGCGGCACCGTTACCTTTTCACCCGCCTCCACAATCACCCCGTCACGGACCAGCAGCGTGCCATCGTTCACCGTGGTTTGCCAGTCCACTACGATCTTCGCATGCGTGAATGCGTAGTAGTTGTGGTTCTTGTTGGGCGCCCCGTTCACCGGGAAGGTCTCCTGCGCAAGCGCAGGAAGGGCGAGGGCAGTAAGCAGCCCGGTCAGAAAAATTCTTTGCATAAATAAATTTTTAAGCCTGCTTTCCCTGCCGGCAGGCAGGCGCAGGCAGGGAAAGTCAAATGTAGGATTTTTTCCTTAAGAAAAGACTGGCATGACCGTGTGAACTTTTTTCTAATTTTGAGTAAACAAAAGCCTTATGAAGTACGACACCCTTTATGATATCCACAAGATCTCCGTCATGATCTTCGTTGCCATTTACCTGGTAAAAACGACCCTGTTGCTCGTAAATGCGAAAGCGCTGGCGTCAATGACACGGATCACCAAAGTGCCCGAAATGATCGTAAGCTTTCTGTTCCTCGCAACGGGCGTGTGGATGCTTACGCAGATGCCGGAGATCAAAACCCTTCTCATTGTGAAGATCGCGGTGGTGCTCGTTTCCATCCCGGTTGCGGTGATCGGTTTCAAAAAGCAGAATAAGGCATTGGGTGTTTTAGCATTCGTAATGATCGTGGGCGCATACGGCCTGGCCGAGATGAGCAAGAAGCCCGCGAATAAGGCTGCATCTTCCGCGGTTGACGGCAAAGAGATATACACAGCCAACTGCACAAAATGCCATGGCGATGACGGCAAGGCGGGTATCATGGGCGCTTATGACCTTACTGCTTCCACGCTCGATAAGAACGGGATGATGGAAGTGGTGAAGAACGGGAAGGAGCGAATGGCCGCCTGGAAAGGCGCGCTCACCGATGAGCAGATCTCCGCGGTGTGCGATTACGTGATGACGCTGAAAAAATAGTTACGTGAAAAGTGTTTTTCTTTTCTTTTGCTTTTTTGTCAATATTATTTTATTGATAAGCGTCATTGGGTTTTGGATCTTAAAAATAGCTAAGCCTGATTATCCTTTTGATCCTTTCTTTGTTTTTAGCGCAACCCCCATTGGATTTTTAATGCCACTGCTAATTGTATTCTTCTGGGGGTATAATATCTATACCTGGAGCAAGAAGGATAAACATTTTCCCAGATTCATTTTACTTCTTCTATTTAGCTGGGGGTATACTCCCTTTTATTTTTGGAAAGCATACAAGAATCATTGGTTTTAATATTCCTCGTAAATTTATTTTTCTTAGCGAACTTTGCGCCTTTGCGTGAAACTCTGTAATTGTGAATTCTGCTAATAACTCCATTAAAGAAGAGCGCGCCATCCTCATTGGGCTGATCAACCGCGAGCAGGACGAGACCGTGCTGAAGGAATACATGGACGAGCTGGCCTTCCTGGCAGAAACTTCGGGCGCAACGCCCGTCAAACGGTTCACGCAGCGGCTGGAAAAACCCGACCCGCGCACCTTTATCGGGAAAGGGAAATCGGAAGAGATCAAAAATTTCATCGAAGGCTTCAACATTCAACTCGTGCTGTTCGATGACGAGATCTCGCCCTCGCAGCAGCGCAACCTGGAAAAGCTCTGGGGCAAACCCGTGCTCGACCGCACCGCGCTCATCCTGGAGATCTTCCGCCAGCGCGCCAAGACCGCCTACGCCAAAACGCAGGTGGAGCTGGCGCAGTATCAATATTTGCTGCCGCGATTAGTGGGCATGTGGACGCACCTGGAGCGGCAGCGGGGAGGCACGGGCACGCGCGGGGGCGCGGGCGAAAAGGAGATCGAGACCGACAGGCGCATCGTACGCAAAAAAATTGCCCTGCTCACCGAAAAGCTGAAGGACATTGACCGGCAGATGAGCACCCAGCGCAAGAGCCGCGGGGAGTTCGTGCGGGTGGCGCTGGTGGGCTACACCAACGTAGGCAAGAGCACCATCATGAACCTGCTGAGCAAATCCAATGTGTTCGCGGAAAACAAGCTATTCGCCACGCTCGACACCACGGTGCGGAAAGTGACCATCGGCAACCTGCCTTTTCTGCTGTCGGATACCGTTGGATTCATCCGCAAGCTCCCGCACCAGCTGGTGGAGAGCTTCAAATCCACGCTGGATGAAGTGCGCGAAGCGGATATTCTTGTTCACGTGGTGGACATTTCCCATCCGAACTTCGAAGAACAATACAACGTGGTGAACGAAACGCTGAAGGAGATCGGAGCGGGAAACCTGCCGGCCGGAGCCAATGGGCCCGCGCTCCGGCAGGCAGGTAAGCCGGTGATCCTGGTGTTCAACAAGATCGATGCATTCACCTATGAGAAGAAGGATGCGGATGATCTTTCACCGGTAACGCAGAAAAACCTTTCGCTGGATGACCTGAAACGGTCGTGGATGGGCAAGCTCAACAACCCCTGCATTTTTATTTCGGCAGCCAGCAGGGAAAACATAGAGGAGCTTCGGGAAAAATTGTACGAAATGGTCAAGCCCATTCACGCCAGCCGGTACCCGTACGACAAATTTCTTTATTAGTTTATAGTTGGTGGTGGTTGGGTTTAGTTTTCTTGTTCCTGGTCGTGGCTGTTAGAGATTACCAGAACTTTTAACAGCAACTGAAAACCATACAACGATAACCAGAAACAAAAAACCACAAACTAAAACAGTTTCACCTTCCCGGCATTTTGAATCGCCTTCTCCTTCACTTTCACCACATCGCTGCCGATCTTGTCATGTGCCAGCGCTACGCCCATCCTGCGGTAGGGACGTGTGGTGGGTTTCCCGAAAATACGGATGTCTGTATTAGTAGAGGAAATTGCTGATTCGATCCCTTCGTAGCGCGGCTCCGCACCATCTTTCGAAGCAAGGATGACCGCGCTCGCCCCTACCCGCTCGAGCACGATCTCCGGAATGGGCAGACCCAGTATGGTACGGGCATGCAGCTCGAACTCGGAAAAATTTTGTGTGCCGGCCAGCGTGACCATGCCGGTATCGTGCGGGCGGGGTGATAGTTCGGAAAAATAAACTCCATCCTTATCTGAGAGAAAAAATTCCACGCCCCAGATGCCGGCCCCGGTAAGCGCCTTCGTTACCTTGTCTGCCATGGCCTGTGCTTCCCTGAGATGTGCTTCGCTCATGGCATGCGGCTGCCAGCTTTCCTGGTAATCGCCACGCTCCTGGCGGTGTCCGATGGGCGGGCAGAACAGTGTTTTGCCCCGCCCGGATGAACCGTTCGGACGGGCGCTCTTCTGCGTAACGGTGAGCAATGTGATCTCCGAATCGAACCGGATAAATTGTTCGACTATCACTTCCTTAATATCTCCGCGTGTGCCGCTCATGGCGTAGTTCCAGCTTTTCTCGATGTCTTCCTTTGTCTTCACCACGCTCTGGCCTTTACCCGATGAGCTCATCAGCGGCTTCACCACGCAGGGAATGCCAATTTCACTCACGGCCTTTCTGAATTCGTCTATTGTTTTCGCGTAAGCATATGCGGCTGTTTTCAGCTTCAGCTCTTTCGCAGCCAGGTCGCGGATGGCCTTGCGGTTCATGGTGAAGTTGGCCGCGCGGGCCGATGGCACCACCTGGATGCCCTGCTTCTCGTAATCATAAAAACGCTCGGTGCGGATGGCCTCTATCTCCGGCACGATGATGTCCGGCTTGTGCTTCGCCACGATGGTATCGAGCGCATCGCCATCGAGCATGGAGATCACTTCGCGCTCATCGGCCACCTGCTGGGCAGGGGCGTTGTTGTAGGAATCAACCGCGATCACGTGTTGACCGAGGCGCTTGACCGCGATCACGAACTCTTTGCCCAGCTCGCCTGAACCGAGAAGCAATATCTTTTTTGACATAATAAGGAATTTGGGCAAAGGTAATAAAGGCGGGAAGCAGAATCATCCTAGTGTGATGGCACGGCATCCACCGGGATCTGCAGGAGCCACTCCACGGCATCTTCCTTATCGGTAAAGGCCTTGAACGGAAACGGCTGCTTCTTCAGGTGACTGAAGAAGTTGGCTGCCATTTCCAGCAGCATGTTGCTTACCAGCACGGCCGTGCCGCGGTGAAGCGGGGCATGGGAAGGGTCGCCTGCCACTTTTTTACCGATGGAAGTAACCGTTACGTTGGCACGAACATCCGACAATACTAAATAAGGTGTTTTACGGCTCAGGATCTCGCACGTCCGTGTAAGCTCGTGTATCTCTGGTAAGCCCAGCTCCGCCTCCGAATTAAATTCGATGTGGACAATGGGAGGATTCCAGCGCAGCACGGCATATTCCAGAACAATTTGTTTCATCGGCACGGATTCAGTAGGTATGAATCCGTTAAAGTACAGAAGGGTTAAAAGCGGACGGGGGTTTTTTGCCGTATAAAGCCGCTACATAGCCAAACCTCCGTTTTCATACGGTAAAAAAAGCCCGACCGGTTTATTATTAATCTCATTTATTATCCGGATGCGCCCGGTTAGGATACCTGATTACTGGCTGTTGCCTACTTCTTTTTCTTCTCCCTGAACATGATCCGGGGCTTGCGGTCGTGGTACAGCGCATATTGCATTTTTTCATCGCGGCCGTAGATGTCGTAGTAGAACTGCAGCCCCTGGTCGCGTGCATCCACGGTAAAGTAGCGGATGGAGATGGGAAGCCAGGGATATTTCAGGCCGATCACTTTGCGCTCTTTCTTATCGAGATATTTTTTCAGCGTATCCATCTTAATGCGGACCGTATCATCCCGTATCAGGTATTTGGCCAGAATCATCACGCTGTCGAGCCGGATGCAGCCGTGGCTCAGCGAGCGCACGTGCCGACCGAACAGCTTGCGCGCATCGGTGTCGTGCAGGTACACATCGAACTTATTGGGGAACATGAACTTCAGGTTTCCCAGCGCGTTGGCATCACCTTCCTTCTGGCGAAGCACATACGGAAAATTGGTCTTGTTGTAAATGCGCCAGTTGATCGGGCGGCAGTCAATGACCCGCTCGTTCAGCAGCACTTCAAAGTTCTTCTTGCGCAGGTAGCTCGTATCGTATTTCAGAACGGGGAGGATTTCCTCCGTGGCGATCTTGTAGGGAACGCGCCAGTACGGGTTCAGAATGATCTGCGACACCCGGCTGTTCAGTATGGGCGAAGGATGATCGGGCGCTCCCGTGATCACACGCTGTTCGGTGACGATGGTATCGGCTTCGACCACTCTTAAATTATAAGAAGGAATGTTCACCCAGATGTACCGTTTGTCAAATACCTTCGGTTCCCAGCGCCACCGCTCCATGTTCAGCTCCACCTGCCGGATGCGGTCCTCCACAGAATACTTCAGCGTGTTGTAGGTGTACAAGCCCAGCTTGCCGTCATCATCCAGGTTCCACTTCTTTTGAAACTTCTTAATGGCCTTTGCCAATTTTACACTGTCGTTTCCCCTGGCGGTGCTGTCGTACAGCTTGTCGTTCCACATGCGGCTCTTCAGCGATAAATAAAATTTGACCGTGTCCTTTTTGATGTCCGGAAGCGTATCCCATCTGTAATTGTGATAGAGCATCTGCAGCAGATTCAGAACGTTCTTCAATGCATGGTACTGGTGAAATGGCGGCTCCAGCTTCCCGAAAATGCCGGCAAATGACATTTTCGGGAGCGAATCGCGAAGCAGCGGGATCAACCGAATGGTCGTATCCATCGCATCTGCTCTCCATTCCCGCCAGAGACTATCGGGGTTCAGGCGGCCGGCATTCAGGTGCACGCAGAAGGTGAAGAATGCATCCGTGAGAAGCAGGTCGGCCTCCGCGATCTTTACCGCATCGAATTTTTTGATGCGGGAGTTCTTCCGAAGGGAATCGATTTCCCGGAAATGGTAATCAGCAGGGATCAGGCCGTACCCGCGCGCATTCTTCAGGATGGAAACCAGCGTATCAGACCTGGAAGAGAACTTTCCTTCATCGCTCCAGTACTGCGCGTAGTCCCTTCCTTTATAAAATTCCTGGATGAACTTTTTAGCGAACAGCGTATCCTTGGCGACAAAAAAGAATTTTTCCTTTTCTGATTTTTTCAGGCGGTCCTCTATATCCTTTTGCACGTGCTTGTTCACCTGCTCCGGCTTTTCCACGATATCGGCCTTCTTAGGTTCGGGAGAGGAGCAGGAAAAAAGTACCAGGAAGAGAGCGGGAAAGGAAAAAATGAGAAGGCGCTTCATTACACGCAAAATTACGGAAAAGCGGGCATTTTGGAATACCTTCGAGCTGTTCACAACATTATCTAAAAACATTTCATTCAAATTTTATATTTGTGGAGTATAATCTGAAAGATCTGTGATAAAATGGAATACCGCTGGAAGATAAAAGAGAAGGGGAACGCGGATGATGTTCAGCGCCTGGCCAACGAGCTGGGCGTGCCCCCCGCACTGGCCAACATGCTGGTGCAGCGCGGCATCCGCACATTCGATGATGCAAAAAAATTTTTCCGCCCCTCGCTGGCCGACCTGCACGATCCGTTCCTGATGAAGGACATGGACAAGGCCGTAGCCCGGATCGAAAAGGCGATCCGCAACAAGGAGAACATATTGGTTTACGGAGATTACGATGTGGACGGCACCACCGCTGTAGCGTTACTATACACTTTCCTGAAGGGGTTTTATCCCAGCGTAAGCTTTTACATTCCCGACCGCTATAAGGAAGGTTATGGAATTTCATTTGCCGGCATTGACCATGCAGCGGAAACAGGCTGTTCGCTCATCATCGCGCTCGATTGCGGCATCAAGTCCGTTGAAAAGGTGGCTTATGCAACAGAGAAGAAGATCGATTTCATCATTTGCGATCACCACCGCCCGGGAGAAAAGATTCCGGGTGCAGCGGCAGTACTGGATCCCAAGCGAAGCGACTGTCCGTATCCCTACAAAGAGCTGCCTGGCTGCGCCATCGGGTTCAAGCTGGCGCAGGCCTACGCGCAGGCGAACAAGATCCCTTTCGAAAAGCTCGAACAGTTTCTCGACCTCGCAGCCGTAAGCATTGCGGCCGATATTGTGCCGATAACCGGGGAGAACCGGGTGCTGGCCTACCACGGCCTCAAGAAGCTGAACTCTTCCCCGCGAACGGGCTTCAAGACCTTGCTCGAGCTGAACAGCGTAAAGAAAGAGCTGACCGTTTCGGACCTGGTGTTCATCATCGGCCCGCGGATCAATGCCGCAGGGAGGATTGATACGGGCAAGAAATCTGTTGAGCTGCTCATTTCGGAAAACGAGAATGAAGCGATGGAATGGGGAATGATGATCAACAAGAACAACACCGACCGCAAAGATCTTGACCAGACCATTACGCTGGAAGCGCTGGAGATGATTGGCAACAGCAAGGAGCCTGCTTCGAAAAGGACCACCGTAGTGTATCATCCCAAGTGGCACAAGGGCGTGGTGGGAATTGTGGCTTCGCGTCTCACTGAAAAATATTACCGCCCCACCATCGTGCTTACCGAAAGCAACGGGCTGATCACCGGCTCGGCACGCAGCGTAAAGGACTTTGACGTGTACGAGGCCATCGATGCCTGTAGCCACCTGCTAGAGCAGTTTGGCGGGCACATGGCCGCGGCCGGCATCACGATGAAGCCGGAGAACCTGCCGAAGTTCATCGAGAAGTTCGAAGAAGTGGTGAGCAGCACGATCGAAGAGCGCATGCTGGTTCCCGAGATCGAGATCGATGAGCAGTTAAACTTGTCCGATATAACGCCCAAGTTCTTCAGCGTGATCAGGCAGATGGCACCCTTCGGACCCGGAAACATGAGCCCGGTATTCCTTACGGAGAATGTGATGGACAAGGGATTCGCGCGCATTGTGGGCAACAACCACCTGAAGCTCGACATCTGCAACCCGAAGAACACAAAGGAAAGCTTTCCCTCCATCGCTTTCGGGCAGGGTGATCAGCTTCTCAATGTAAAAAGCAAAAAGCCATTCACCGTATGCTATACGATCGAGGAGAATGTGTATAACGGCAACGTATCGCTGCAGCTAGTAGTGAAGGACCTGAAGTTCTGAGAAGGCATTGCGGCTTTAAGGGATTTTTGTAAATTGCACTACGTTTTCATCTGGAATAGCTTTTTACAGGTTAAGAGGAATAAAAAATGACCGGCAAAATAACTTCTTACCTGGCTGCCTTGGCTGCATCAGCCGCTTCTTTTCTTTGCGCGCATTCGCAACCGGTCCTTCACGCAAACACAACTACAAGCGCCAGGTGGATCGTACACGAACCGTTCTATGACCGTGCTTTTGCAGAGAACAAAGGACAGTTCCAAAAAGTTGGCGGTGCCGCGGTACGGTACGGCATGCAGAATGACGATTATGCCATTTTCTTTCATGATAATGGATTTTCCCTTCGCATATCTAAAATTGAAACCCGTAAGAAAGCTCCCCCGTTCGAAAAAGAAAATGAACAGCCAGCCGCACCAACCTTTTCGGATGTGAGCATCCGCTTTGCCGGCATTTCCGGAAGTTCGGGCATTGCGCCCGGGAACGAGGTGAACAGTACGTTCGGGTGGAACGGCATTCAGAGCGTACATGCTTTCCGAAAAATAAATTTCAAAGATCTTTACCCCGGCATTGCGGCCGAATTTTGTTACAATGAAACCCGGCCGGGAGTGAAATACACATTTGAGGTCGCGCCCGGTGCGGATGCCTCCGTCATCCATTATACCTGCGAAGGGGCGGACAAACTATTCCTCGACCAGGAGGGCAATCTTCATATTGCAACTGCCGCAGGAGAATTGCAGGACCGCGCACCGGAGGCGCATGATGCTGACGGCATTCCTGTCGGGTGCGGTTTCGTGCTCAACGGGAATGAGATCTCTTTTCGGCTGGCCCCATACAACCATTCAAAAAAGATTTTCATCGACCCTTGGGTGATCAATCCCGGCTTTACCGCGCAGAATATAGCTTTTGACGTGGCAAGGGATGGCTCGGGGAATGTGTATGCCTATGGCGGACAAAATCCGTGGAAGCTAAAAAAGTTCAGCTCATCCGGCACGCTCATCTGGACCTACAACACCACGTACACACAATGGTATGGCGACCTCGCGGTCGACCCGGCCGGCAACAGCTACATCACCGAGGGCTGCTGCGGTGGAGGCATGATGAAAATATCGCCAGGCAACACCGTTCTCTGGAATCAGAACTATGGCGTTCAGGAATTCTGGTGCCTGGCCTTCAATTGCGATTTCACCAACCTCTATCTCGCGCAAGGCTACGCCAGCGCTCCTTTCACCGCGCAATCCATATCGAATGTGAACATGAATACCGGGGCGGTAAGCGGGGCCGTGAGCGTGGCAGGATCCGAACCGCGGGCATTGGGTTGGGGGCCAAACGGGAACATGTATATGCTTGTTGAACCGGGAACGGTGGTTGGCGTCAACAATTCGTTCACCACGCTGTTCAGCATACCGAGCGGGTACGCATTGGCTTACAATGGCCCGACCTATGCCAATGGCGTTAATCCCACCTCCGGGCAGAACGGGGTGGCGGCCGGGTTGAATTTTTTCTGCACGACTGACGGAGCAACCTTGTACAAGCGCAACCTTGCCACCGGGGCATCGCTGGGTTCGCTCGCCATACCGGGAGGCTCCCCGGAAGGAAATTCGGGGATCATGATCGATGCCTGCGACTACATTTACGTGGGATCGGCCAATGTCGTTTACAAATACGATGCGAACCTGAACCTCGTAAGCTCCGCTGCAACACCGGCAACCGTTTACTGCCTCTATCCCGGCCTGAACGGAGAGATCATTGCCAGCGGCAATACATTCATCGCCACCCTTGCCATGGGCTACAGCACTACTAATTTCTCACTAACCGCTTCCGGCAACAGCTCCTCCTGCTCCGGGTGCAGCGGAACGGCCACCGTCAACGCCTCGTTCAACTGCAACAGCGCACCGCTTACCTATCAATGGAGCACGGGTGCCACTACGCAGAGCGTAAGCAATCTCTGTCCCGGAACATATACGGTTGTGGTAAAATCACTCGGATGCATGCAGGATACGGCTTACGTGACCATCAGCGGTTCTTCGGGCCTCTCCGTTACCGCTTCACAAACGAACATTCTCTGTAACGGCCAGTGCACCGGAACAGCAACGGCAACACCAACATGCGGAACAACACCTTACACCTATGGCTGGACAGGCGGGCAAACCACGCAGGTGGCAACCGGGCTTTGTGCAGGAACATATACGGTTACCGTAACAGACGTTACAACCGCAACTGCAACTGCAACCGTAACAATTGTTCAGCCATCCCCTCTTACATCTTCCATCTCGTCTACCAACTCACTCTGTAACTCCCCTACCGGAACGGCAACCGCATCTCCATCGGGAGGAACAACCGGCTATACGTATGCATGGAACAACGGCCAGACCTCGCAGACCGCAACGGGCCTGGGCACGGGAACTTACACTGTTACGATCACTGATGCTAACGGCTGCACGCTCACACAATCAATGACCGTGAATTGCACAACCAGTTTTATGGCCGCCATACAAGGCACATGCACCAAAATGTGCCTGGGGGGATGCCAGAGCGTGCAAGTGAACATCACCGGGGGCACTTCGCCTTACACGTATGTATGGACACCGAACATCGGGAACGGCCCGGGGCCCTATTCAGTTTGTCCCACCACCACAACCAGCTATACCTGCCTGGTGATCGATGCTAACAACGATACGGCAAACGGTGGCTCGTGCCTTGTAACCATCTGGCCGACCTATACAGGTGTCACCATCACGGGCAGTAACCCAGCGTGCGCGGGAGGAACCGGTTCGGCAACCGCCAATCCGAACGGGGCCACAGCGCCATTCACCTACAGCTGGAGCAACGGGCAGTCCGCACAAACAGCAACCGGGCTTGGCGCGGGAACTTATACTGTAACGGTTACGGATGCCAACGGATGCACCGCCACGCAAACCATCCTCATAACGGTGCCTTCACCGCTGAGCGCGAGCGCAAGCTCCTCACCGGCTTGCGGAAACGGAACAGCCACTGTGCTGGCCACCGGTGGAACTTCACCTTACACCTACAGCTGGTCGCCATCGGGCGGAACCAATTCCTCCGCCTCGGGACTTTCATCCGGAACTTATACCTGCACGGTAACGGACGCCAACGGGTGTACGCAAACCGTTACGGTGAACGTGGTGGCAAGCCCGAATCCATCCGCATCGCTAACGAGTACAACTACCTCGATGGGTCCCGGGGGCAGCGCCACGCTCACCGCATCGGGAGGAGGAACCTATTTGTGGAGCAACGGGCAGACGGGGTCTTCCATCACGGTATCGCCCGCGCAAACGACCGTTTACTGCGTGGTCGTTACAAACTCGTTCAACTGCACCGATTCGGCCTGCGTGACCATCACCGTGATAGAGCCACCCTGCAACCTGCAAACGCTAAGCACCTTGATCCCCAATGCATTCTCTCCGAACAGTGACGGCATCAACGACCGCTTCTGCGTACCCGCTAACGCCTGCATAGCCAGCTT